>Ga0247739_10000529_pt1 | contig 13615 bp, 5 predicted proteins | sample UWRJL058202B2_FD_180943 | JGI IMG/M metagenome (GOLD analysis project Ga0247739, IMG submission 180943) | Plant litter microbial communities from Arlington Agricultural Research Station in Wisconsin, United States - UWRJ-L058-202B-2 | ecosystem: Environmental > Terrestrial > Plant litter >...
CACTCCTGTAAAAAAAGAGCAGGCTTTTATAAAACCTCTCAGAAATAACAGGTTTAAATATATTGGAATTGCTGCCTCTTTTGCTTTTATAATTTGCTTTGCTGTTGTAGTCCAAAATAAAAATCGTTGGTTTACAGGTCAGAACGTTGCGGCATATCATTGGCTGCAAAAAAGCAATAGTTCAAATGGCATTGAACATATAAAGCTTGAAGACGGCAGCGTAATTGATCTCTCACCAGGCAGTTCGATCCGGTATCCTGAGCATTTTAGTCCAGAAAAGCGAACCGTATTTTTAGAAGGAAAAGCCTTTTTTAACATTGAGAAAAACCCGGAAAAGCCATTTTATGTCTATTCAGGCAAAATGGTTACGCGGGTTTTGGGAACCAGTTTTTATGTTGAACAGAAAAAAGGAGCCGCTGCAGGCAGGGTAGAAGTAAAATCAGGAACGGTGGCAGTTTTTGAAAATCTTAAACAGGACAACCAGGCAGCTGAAAAAGTGATACTGACTGCAAATCACCAAACGGAATTCGATTCAAAGCAACATAAATTTACAACTGGCCTTGTAGCTGTTCCACGGTTGATCGTAACTGGTAATATGGATAAATTATTTCAGTTTCATAATACGCCTTTGTCCAAAGTTCTGGAGAATTTCCGCGTATCCTATGGAATAGATATCGTTCTTGAAAATGCTGCTATGAACAGTTGCCCGCTGACAGCGAACCTGACAGACCAGCCATTATATACACAGCTCGATATTATTTGTGCTGCTTTAAATGCCCGGTATAAAGTAAAAGGAGCTTCCATATATCTCAATGGCAATAGCTGCAAAAAATCTTCTATTAAAATCTAATTATCTAATCAGCAACAATATGTGAATTAAAACAACAATAACTAAAAAGCTGGCCATGCAGCGAACATGGACCAGCTCAGAAAGAATTTCTAAATGGCAGACAGCGAATCATACCGTTTAGCGAAATTATTTTACCAAACATCCATTTAATAAAACCTTTAAAGGTATGAAAAAAAAAGAACCTTTACTTTTTAACAGTTATACAGCTTTCTCTTCGCCCGGAAGACGATGGTTGTATACTTTATTAATTATAATATCTTGTTTTAATGTTGCTTCTGCAACGGAAGAACAGGATGTAATGGGCCGCCTGGTGACTGTAAAAGTTCAGAATCAGCGGTTTGAACAGGTATTGAACGGTATCGAAAAGCAAACAGGCGCAAGAATTGTTTATAGTTCTGTCCGGGTCAATGTGGACCAGCCGGTTACTATTTCTGCTACAAAAAAGCGTCTTGATTTTGTATTAAATGAAATATTGAAGCCGCTGAAACTTACTTATCGTCTTGTTGGAGGACAAATTGTGCTTGATAATCTTTCGTCAGTAGATTCAGGATTTAATAATTCTCCTAAACCAGCTGCTGACAGGAGAGTTACAGGTGTAGTTACAGATGAAAAAAATGCGGTACTTCCTGGTGTAAGTGTGATAATTAAAGGAACTGTCAAGGGATCCAGTACGGACGAAAATGGTAAGTTCAGCCTTGATATTCCTGATGATAATGCGTTATTATTAACATTTTCTTTTGTTGGTTATCAAAGCCAGGATGTTCAGGCAGGAACTAAAACAGTCTTTAATATTTCCCTTAAACCGGACGTAAGTGCGCTTGATGAGGTAATCGTAATTGGTTATGGATCAGTTCGTAAGAAGGATTTAACAGGCGCAGTAGTACAGTTGAAGGCTGAGCAGTTAAAAGAAGTTCCGACAGCAAACGTACTGGAAGCAGTTCAGGGTAAAATAGCTGGTGCCGACATTACCAGAAGCAGCGGACAAGCCGGTTCGGGCGTAAATATTACAATTCGTGGTAACCGTTCAATTGGCGGGAATAATTCCCCGCTGATCATTGTAGATGGTGTACAATATGGCGATCTGGGCGATATTAACTCTAACGATATTGAGTCGATGGAGGTTTTGAAAGATGCTTCATCCATTGCAATTTACGGTTCGCGCGGTGCAAACGGTGTAATTTTAATCACTACTAAAAAAGGAAAATCAGGAGCTCCTGACATTTCTTTCAATGCTTATTCTGGTATATCTCAGGTTTCTATGTATCCCAAGGCAATGGACATCAATGGTTTCCGTGATTTTAAACGCGAAGCCTGGCGCGCTGCCGGCGTTTGGAAAAGTCCTGCCGACGACCCTGCTATTTTTACAAACCTTGCAGATTACAATGCCTTACAAAGCGGTACCTGGACAGATTTTCAGGACGAGCTTATTCATAATGGTATTCAGCAGGATTATCAGATTGGTTTCAGGGCTGGAACTGAGAAGCTTAAATCGTACGTTTCGGTTGATTATTATAATGAAAAAGGAATACTGAAACTAGATGAGATAAAAAGGTACACAGCCCGTTTAAATGTAGATTACACATTGAACGACTGGATGAAAGTAGGGCTTCAAAGTCAGCTTACCTATTACAACCAAAGCGTAAGAAGAGATCCTTTAAACCAGGCAAATAAAATCAGTCCGCTTGGATCTTTGTATGACGACAAGGGAAATTTTAATTTTCTGCTGCTTGATGGTCAAAGCGCCAACCCATTGTCAGACGAACAGCCTGGCGTATTTAATAATACCATTAACACAACCAGAATACTAACCAACGGTTATGTAGAACTTGCTCCGTTTAAGGGTTTTACGTTTCGTAGTACGATTGGTGTCAATCTTGCTTCTACCAATAACGGAGCGTATTCTTCACCAAAATCTATTGACAGATCACTTTCCGGAAAATCACTTGCGACTTATAATACAAACAGCGCACGTACCATTAACTGGGAGAACGTGATCTCTTATCAAAAAACAATTGGACAGCATAATCTAAGTTTCACAGGTATTGGTAGTTATCTTGGAAATACTTCTCAGAACGCTTCTGCGTCGGGCGTTAATCAGCTTCTGCCTTCACAATTATTTTACTCACTTGGAAGCGCAACAGAGGAGATCAAAATAAATTCAGCATATTCCAAAAACACTTTGGTTTCTTATGCAGGAAGGTTGAATTACGGATTTCGTGAAAGATATCTGTTGACACTTACAGCCCGGAAAGATGGGTCCTCCAAACTGGCTGCCGGTAATAAATGGACATTTTTTCCATCGGCTGCATTTGCATGGAGAATCATTGAAGAAGGTTTTATGCAAAATGTAAAAGCATTAAGCGATTTAAAAGTGCGTGTAAGCTATGGTGTGGCTGGAAACGATCCGTCGGGCCCGTATGCAACCCAGACAACATTAACAAGACTGGCTTTTGGTTTTGATGAAGTAGCGTTGCCGGCTTATACTTTTTCCAGAAATGTAGGAAATGCAGCTTTGGGATGGGAACTTTCTAACACAGCAAATTTAGGTGTGGATTTTGGACTGATAAAAGGAAGAATCAGCGGCTCCGTAGATTTTTATGATACACGTACTTCTGATCTTTTGCTTGACAGAGGTTTGCCGCCTACAACAGGAGTTACCACTGTAAAACAGAATATTGGAAAAACGAATAACCGTGGTGTAGAAATCACACTTACAAGTACTAATATCAGGACAAATAACCTTACCTGGACCAGCAATTTTACTTTTACAAAAAACAAGGAACGGATTTCTGAACTGGTGACGGACGGCAATGATATAGGAAACGGTTGGTTTATAGGTCAGCCGATCAGTGTTTTTTATGATTATAAAAAACTGGGTATCTGGCAAACTTCTGAGGCAGATGCTGCTTTGGCACTTTCGCCAACACAGCTTCCTGGTGAAATTAAGGTAGCGGATATTAATGGCGATGGCAAAATTGACGCTGTAAATGATCGCGTAATTCTGGGATCACCCCGCCCGAAATGGAGCGGCGGTTTTGATAATACAGTAAAATTTAAAGGATTTGATTTGAATGTATTGCTTTATGCACGTATGGGTCAGATGATTAATTCCGATCGTTATGCACGTTTCGATGCACAGGGTGTAGGAAACAGCACGGCCGGCCTGGATTACTGGACACCTGAAAATCCAACAAATGCGTATCCAAGACCAAACAAAAACGGAGGGTTGAAATATCTTTCTACACTTGCTTACCAAAGTGGCTCTTATGCAAGGATCAGGAATATTTCGATCGCTTACAATGTTCCGTCATCGTTTATAAAATGGAAGGTTATCCGCGGAGTGCGCATATATGCGACTGGTAAAAATCTGATCACTTTTACAAAACTGGATTACGATCCGGAACGCGGAGGATCGGAAAATTTCCCTATGACGAAACTTTACGTTTTTGGTATAAATCTTAATCTGTAACCCTAAAACAGTTAAAATCATGAAATCATTTTTTATAAAAACGGGGTTATCGGCAATTCTGATGCTTTTGCTCTTTGCCTGTGAAAATGTGCTGGACGAATATAATCCGAGTGGATTAACTTCTGAAACCGTATATACTACACCGGAAGGTTTTGAAACTTTGGTGAATGCTGCTTACACTTACCAAAGATGGTGGTACGGCAAAGAGGAAGCCTATAACATTGCTGAAACCGGAACGGACATCTGGACTGCCGGGGCTGGTGAAGTATACCGTGATCTTACGCAATATTTAAATTTGCAGGGAAGCAATGCAGCGCTTGCAAGCGAATGGAGAGAATTTTATGCTGCGATCAACTTATGTAACGGCGGTATTGCAAGAATTGATAAGGCTGGATTATCTGCAACACTGAGGCCGGTAAGAGAAGGAGAACTTCGTTTTTTAAGAGCATTTTATTATTGGCATATTGTTGAAACCTGGGGTGGGGTTCACTTCACGACAGAAGAGACAAATGGGATTATTGCCACAGCTAATAAAACGCCCGTTGAAACATTTTACAACCAGATCTTTGAAGACCTGAAAATAGCGGTTACCAATTTGCCTGCAACACAGTCGCAATACGGTCGGGTAACGAAAGGCGCGGCACAGTCATTTCTGGCAAGAATGTACCTGACGCGTGGCATGTACAAAGAGTCGCTTGAAATGGCAGAAGCTGTTTTGAAAGGCAATTATGGTTACAAGTTGGAAGACAACTATGCCAATCTCTGGAAGATGAATAATCTTAAAAATAAAGAAGCAATTTATGTAGTTGATTATTCTGTAAACCTAACAATTAACGATTTGGCCAATTCAACTTTCAATCCTTATGGACATGGTCGTGGAAGCAACAACGCACATTTACTTTTCCTGATGAAATATGATGACCGTCCGGGTATGGTGAGAGATCTTGCCAATGGCCGTCCGTTCAACAGATATATGCCAACAAGATTTTTGCTTGATCTTTATTCACAGGATGATGCGCGTTATGAAGGATCATTTAATGAGGTTTGGTATGCAAATGCTTCTTCCAGACCGGCGGGTATGAACATCGGTGATACAGCAGTTTATACCACCAGAAAAGAAATTCCTGACGCAATTGAAGCAACAAAAAAATACCAGACTATTGACAGAAGCAAAATTTACCTGGCCGACGGAACTGTGAAAGACAATCTTCGTTATCCTTCCCTTTCTAAATTCATGGACCCAACCCGTGCCAGCTTAAACGAAGCGCAAAGTGCAAGAGATGTGTTTGTGATTCGGCTGGCTGAGGTGTATCTGATCGCGGCGGAAGCACAGATGCAGCTGGGCAACTTGCAGCAGGCTGCGGATTATATCAACGTACTACGTACCCGTGCGGCCAAACCAGGGAAAATTGCAGCAATGCAAATCAAACCAGCTCAGGTTAATATTGATTTTATATTGGACGAACGTGCGCGTGAACTTGCCGGTGAACAGCTACGGTGGTTTGATTTAAAACGTACAGGAAAATTGGTGGAACGGATCAAGGCGTATAGTCCTGATAATGCAGTGAACGTACAAGCGTTTCATACAACCAGACCAATTCCTCAGACGCAGCTGGATGCTGTGGTAAATAAAGATGAGTTTAAGCAAAATGTAGGATATCAATAAATTATGAAACCCTGAGTTGGAAATTTAATTTCAGCTCAGGGTCTGATTTTAACAATTCTAATGTAAAATTAATAATTGCTCTTTATGATTAATCAAAGCCGTCTGTTAGGTATTGCCTTACTGGTTTCAACTGCTTTTCATTCAATTGGACAGGGAAATGCGAAGTATAGCTGGTCCAATCTCCCAAAAATACAACAGCCTGTCTTTAAAAAAGATACGGTCAATGTACTTACTTTTGGTGCCAAACCGGACGGGGTTACATTGAATACCAAAGCTTTTAACGACGCCATTTCGGCTTCCAGCAAAAAAGGCGGCGGTGTGGTTTTGATACCAGCCGGCTTATGGCAAACAGGCCCGATTGAGCTTAAAAGCAATGTAAATTTACACATCAGTGAATCTGCCATGGTATTTTTTACCGCTGATAAATCCCGGTATCCTTTGGTGGCCGGAGTGTATGAAGGTAAAACTGCCGCCCGCAACCAATCACCGATTTCAGGAACGAATCTGGAAAACATTGCCATTACCGGCAAAGGAATTGTGGATGGAAATGGCGATGTATGGCGCGCTGTTCATAAAAGTCAGCTAACAGAAAGTGAATGGAAAGAAAAAGTGGCAAGCGGCGGTGTATTGAAAGATGACGGCAAAACCTGGTATCCAAGTGAGCAGTTCAAAACCGCAAGTACGACCAACAGAAGTATGCTTGTAAAACCCGGACAAAGTCTGAATGATTTTGCGGATATGAAAGATTTTTTAAGGCCAAACCTGATTGTGCTCACAAATTGCAAAAGGGTTCTGCTGGAAGGTATTACTTTTCAAAATTCTGGTGCCTGGTGTTTGCATCCGCTAATGTGCCAGGATATTACAATGCGTAATTTGCGTGTAAAAAACCCGGACTACGCACACAACGGAGATGGAATGGATATTGAATCCTGCGCCAATTTCCTGATCGAAGGTTGCGTACTGGATGTGGGAGACGATGCGATTTGTATCAAATCAGGCAAGGATGAAGAAGGAAGAAAACGTGGAATGCCGACGGAAAATGGCGTAATAAGAAACAACATCATTTACAAAGGTCACGGCGGTTTTGTGGTAGGAAGTGAAATGAGCGGAGGTGCCAGAAATATTTTTGTTCAAAATTGTAATTTTATTGGTACAGATAAAGGGCTGCGTTTCAAGTCGGTAAGAGGCAGGGGAGGAGTGGTTGAAAATATTTTTGCCAAAGATATTTTCATGAAAGACATTGTTCAGGAAGCGATCTTTTTTGATATGTATTATTTTGTAAAGTTTGCTACCGACGGAGAACGCGATATGAGTCCGGTGGTAAATGAAGGAACACCGGTTTTCAGAAATATGCATTTTGAAAATATTGTTTGTAATGGTGCTGAAAAAGCTGTTTTTATCAGAGGTTTACCTGAAATGCCGGTAGAGAATATTAAGATCGAAAACCTGGTGGTAAAATCGGAAAAAGGAGTAGAATTAACTGATGCGAAGGGAATTGCTTTAACGAACCTGCAACTGATAACCGAATCAAAAAATCCGGTTGTTTTCATTGACAACAGCAGCAATCTTAGTTTTGACAAAATAGATTTTAACAAAAATTCAGATCTGTTCATGTCCGTAAATGGCGATCGGTCTGCCAATATATCCGTCGTAAAAACCGACGTTTCCAAAGCCAAAAAAGAAGCAGAATTCCTGAAAGGAGCTTCTGAAAAAAGTTTAATCAAAAAGGGCGGTAAATAATTTTAGCTCTGACATTGCCCATTTTTCGACATGATAAAACGTAATATTTTATTAATTCTTATTTCTTGTGTGAGCTTGAAAATAAGCGCTCAGAAGGAAGTAAAAACGACAGGTATTCCCAAAGAAACTTCAAGCCGGCTGTCCAAAGTCTGGGTTTCGGATTTGGGAAATGGTACGTATAAAAACCCGGTTCTGCATGCTGATTATTCGGATCCGGATGTATGCCGGGTAGGTGAAGATTTTTATATGACGGCTTCCAGTTTTGACGCTATTCCCGGTTTGCCCATTCTGCACTCCAAAGATCTGGTAAACTGGACTTTAACTGGCCACGCACTGTACCGTCAGATTCCAATTGAACATTTTGAAAAAACCCAACATGGCAATGGCGTTTGGGCACCGGCAATCCGATTTTACAATCAGGAATTTTACATCTATTATCCGGATCCTGATTTTGGAATTTATTTAACCAAAGCAAAAAAGGCCGAAGGTCCATGGAGCGAGCCTGTTTTAGTCGAGGGTGGAAAAGGGCTGATAGATCCCTGTCCGCTATGGGATGATAACGGAAAGGTTTATCTGGCTCATGGCTGGGCCGGAAGCCGGGCAGGAATTAAAAGTATTCTGACTGTAAAAGAGCTGAATACTGCTGGTGATAAAGTCCTGGATAATGGTGTGATCGTTTATGACGGGCATCAATTGGACCCCACTGTTGAAGGCCCAAAGTTTTACAAACGCAATGGTTTTTACTACATTTTTGCCCCTGCCGGCGGGGTGGCGACCGGGTGGCAATTGGTGTTGCGCTCCAAAAGTGTATACGGTCCTTATGAACGCAAGGTTGTGATGGACCAAGGCAAATCACCCATTAACGGGCCGCATCAGGGAGCCTGGGTTGATACAAAACCAGTAAACGGAAAATCGGAAGACTGGTTTTTGCATTTTCAGGATAAAGATGAATATGGACGGGTTGTGCATTTACAGCCAATGAAATGGGTTAACGACTGGCCCGTTATTGGAATTGATCCAGACGGAGATGGAAAGGGAGAGCCGGTTTTGACATATAAAAAGCCTAATGTTGGAAAGGTTTATCCTATTGCTACGCTACCGGAATCGGATGAATTCAGCGACATAAAATTAGGAAAACAATGGCAGTGGCAGGCGAATCCAAAAGGAACCTGGCACACGACAAGTGCAGCCGGTTTTTTGAGATTATATTCTTACAAAGCACCGGAAGATACCAAAAACTTGTGGAGCACTCCTAATGTTTTATTACAAAAGTTTCCTGCTGAACAGTTTACAGCGACAACCAAAGTTACTTTTACGCCAAATGCAAAACTTGAAAATGAAAAAGCAGGTCTGGTCATAATGGGTTTAAGTTACGCCGGTTTGTATTTGCGAAGTGTAAAAGATGGTCTGGAATTGGTTCAGGTTGTCTGCCAAAAAGCATCGGAAGACAAGCCAGAGAAAGTAGTCGTGCTCGGTAAATTTAAAAGTAGTGAACCGGTTTATTTACGTGCGGAAGTAAAAGCCAATGGTTTATGTTCATTTAGTTATAGCGTTGAAGGTCAGACATACACGCCGGCGGGTGATGTTTTTCAGGCAGAAGTGGGCCGTTGGATAGGAGCTAAAATTGGCATATTCTGTACCCGCGACATGCAGATCAATGATTCCGGTTATGCGGATTTTGATTGGTTCAGGGTAGAAGATGTTAAATGATAGTGATTTGTGGAAAACATTATTTTAGTTTGGTATTGTCATCCATTTTGCCGGTTAAATAGTATTTGACAAAGGACGATAATTTTAAAGACAGTGCTCATTTTTACTCAACGGGCCAATGGCTGTTTCTCTTGCCAGTTAAAATTTGCTTTCCTTTCTGCAATCAGCCAATGGTTATTTTCACGTACAAATTCATCCTGATAGATCACTCCGATAGTAGTTTTCATTTTCTTTCCATTTTCATCACCGATCAACGTCCACCATGCAGTAAGATGTCCCTAAGGCTTTGTCACCGTTCAGGTTGAGTGTTTGCTGTCCGTTAAAATGGTAAACGGTTTCAAAATTTGCCAGGAAAGCGCCAAATGCTTTTCCAGTTGATCACGGCCGGTCAACCTGGAAACTGAGGCGCCATTAACAAAAGTCTCAGAATTGGCAGTTGGAGTAAAAAGCTGCACCCAGGCATGCACTTCTTTTGTGTCTGCCAGATTAGAAAATGTACCGACCAGTTCTTTAAGTGCAATCCTGTCTTTTATTTCATTGGTATGGTCCATCGTTTGTGCTTTTAATAAAAAATGGAAAGTGGACAAAAAAGTAAGTATCAATATGATTCGTTTCATGGTACGGGCGTCTGATTAGAGTGAATAATTAGCTGCAACTGCTAAGAGCCTGTTTAAAATCATTCTGTAATTTGTTTGTTTTTCTTTTTTGGCTATAACCGGGCTTCGGTCGCGGCGCTAAATCTTTTTCGAAATAGCCCGCTATTTCTTCAAAAATTTATCTTGTTTCGCCGCGCGACGGTCGCACATGAACATGGATTTAAGTACCCACAGCATTTTACCCTCTTTTTTAAACAACAGGTTGGATTTACCCCCAATGAATACCGCAGTAATAATTAGTTTAGCCCATTTCCCAACTTGTTTATCTGCCTCAAAACTGGTTTTTAACCATCGGATGCTGCTTTCGTTTTTTAGACTTGTATTCAGTCGGCAGGATATTAAATTTAGCTTTGAATGATTTTGTAAAGTAGTTAGGCGCTGTAAATCCGGTCATGTATGATATCTGGGAAATACTGAGATCGCTGTTTTCAAGCAGTACAGCCGCTTTCTCCAATTTAATAGAGCGAATGAATTCTATGGGCGTTTGTCCACTCATTTCCAGAACTTTACTGTAAAGTGTTCCCCGGCTCATCCCAACATGTTTACTTAAATTTTCCACACTAAGCTGAGACGTGTGCAGATTGTCTTCTATATAAGACAGCATATCTTTAAGCAGTTTTTCCTGACTGGATTCAATCTGTGTATCCTGACCCAATACCTTGATATGACGCGAGTAAACACCTTTTAAAAGCCGGTTCAGTAGTATAAGATTATTGATCTTTGCGTTGAGTATATCAAAATTGAATGGTTTTGTCAAATAGTCGTTGGCTCCGGAGTTCAGGCCATCCAATTGCTGCTGCTCACCTGTGGACGCAGTGAGTAATATAATCGGAATATGCTTTGTCCTTTTATCTGACTTAATTTTCTGACTCAATGTTATGCCATCCATTTCAGGCATAGCAACATCACTCACGATCAGTTCGGGGTGATGACTGAGCGTTTTTTGCCAGCCTTCTTTTCCATTACTAGCTTCTATCACATTATAATAAGGCAACAAATTCTCTTTGAGATAATGCCTGAATTCTTCGTTGTCTTCGATGATCAACACATTCGACGGATCTTCAACATTAAGTTTTTCCTGCTTCGCGAAAATTTCAGTACTTCCTGCTTCCGCCTTTGCGGGCTCTTGTTCAGGTAATTGAGTTGTCGAAACGGGCAGGCAGTCGGCACTAACGGGCAGTTGAACCGTAAAAATACTGCCTGCGCCAGGCTTGCTTGAGACGGTGATAATTCCCTGATGCAACTGCACAAACTCTCTTACGATAGACAAGCCAATACCACTTCCCTGATTAAGTACTGAAAGGTCGGTGTCATTTTGGAAGAAACGGTCGAAAATTTTATCATGTTTATCTTCAGGGATTCCTATTCCGGTGTCACCTACGACGATTGTTAGCCAATGTTTGCTTTCAGAATCAGATTGCTCATAGATTTCCAGTTTTACCTCTCCGCCTTTTGGTGTAAACTTGAATGCATTCGAGAGCAGATTGAATAAGATCCTTTCCAGTTTGTCCGCATCGAAATCCATAAAAAGCTGACTCAGTGCACTTTCAATTTTAAACTGAATTCCTTTTCTGATCGATAAATCGCTGAACTGGTCGCAGGTATCTCTTATAAACAGAACGATATCCCTGCGTTTGAGGTCAAGGCCGAGTTCTTGCTGCTGCATATTTTTAAAGTCCAGCAGCTGATCTACCAGATTTAGCAATCTTTTTGCATTTCGTTTTATAGCTATTACAGGGGTGTGTAATTCTGTTGTTTTCGTCTTTACCAGCAGGTTTTCAACGGGTGCCAGAATCAGTGATATCGGTGTTCTGAACTCATGACTTAAATTAGTAAGAAATTTGATTTTCATCCTGTCAAGTTCCTGAGCCTGTTCTGCTTCCGCGCGCTGCTGCTGTTCTTTAAACTGTTTTTGTAGCTTTTGTATGCCGCGCCTTCTCATTACAAACACAATAATGAACGGTGTTAAAAAATAAAGAATATAGGCATAAATCGTAAGATAAAATGGCGGTTTTACTATAACGGCTACCGAGGTGGTTTGAGGGCTCCAGTTGATGCCATCGCTGCTGGCCTGAACTTCAAGAATATATTTGCCCGGACTTAAATTTGTGTAACTGGCAATGTTGCTGACACTGGTTTCATTCCATTCCGACTGCATACCTACGAGTCGGTGCCGGTAATGAATCTGTTTAGGATTTGTATAGTCAAGTGCAGCATAGCCAACCGAAAAATTCTGTTTATAATCCAGGCTTATCGTTTTGGCCACTGAGATATCGGCATCTATAAGGTTTGAATCTGCCGATGTAATGCTGCGGTTACCAATCCTGAGGTCTTTCAAAATAATGGGTGGAATGCGCTTGCTGTCGGGGAGGCTGCGGGTATCAATATAATTGAATCCGGCAATTCCGCCGAAGAAAAGCATATTATCAAAGGCACGGATTCCCGAACCAAGCACGAATGTCCTGTCCTGAATACCGTTGTAGGAAGTGTAGTTCGTGAATTTTTTATTTTTGACATCAAAGGAGCTGATTCCCTGGTTGGTACTTACCCAAATGCGTCCCTGAGCATCTTCGAGAATCTTATTGACCACGTTGCTGACCAATCCTTCTTTTACTCCATAGGAAATAAACTTTTTAGATCGCGGATTATAAAGCGCTAATCCTTCTCCAAATGTACCGATCCAGATATTTCCATTTCTATCTTCTAAAATAGTAGAGACAATATTTCCCGGAAGATCACTTGATTGTTTATCGAGGAGCACCGATTTTCGTTTGACGGGATCAAAAACAGCAATACCCGTTCCGTGTGACGCTACCCATAGTTTTCCACTGCGGTCCAGTAAAATATCCCTGATATAGCCATTGAGAGGAATCATCCTTTGAGAAGCGGGAAGTCCCTGATTGTGGTATCTTTCAAAACGATTTGTGGCCGGATCAAATAAGTGTACACCACCGCCATTGGTGCCGATCCACAACTTACCGGATTTATCTTTTTCCAAACAAAAAATTTCATTATTATTCAGGCTGGTAGAATCTTTTCCACGGAGGTATTGTGTGTAAGTGCCGGTTTTTGGATTAAACCGGAACAAACCATCCTGAAAAGTTCCTATCCAAAGTTCATTGTCTGAAACCAGTTCGAGTGTCAGAATGGCCAGGCCGGAAGCGGCATTTTTGTTTTTGGGATTGATCGGAAATTTCCTGAATAAATTGGTGTTCCGGTTGTATAAATTAAGTCCTCCTCCGTCTGTTCCGACAAACAGCTCGCCGTTTTCAGTTTGAGCAAAAGAGGTAACAAACGGTGCACTCAAGCCAAACGGATCATTCACATCGGATCTTTTTAACCCGAAAATGGCCAGATTTTTATCATATTTATTTACGCCGCCGTTGTAGGTGCCCAGCCAGCATATACCTTCATTATCAATCAGTATGCTGCGCACGGATTTATTGGTCAGACTGAATTGTGTTCTCGGATCCGGGCCATAACGTGTCAGATTTCCATTATCGGTGTTAAGAATATTAAGGCCT
>Ga0247739_10000530_pt1 | contig 13606 bp, 12 predicted proteins | sample UWRJL058202B2_FD_180943 | JGI IMG/M metagenome (GOLD analysis project Ga0247739, IMG submission 180943) | Plant litter microbial communities from Arlington Agricultural Research Station in Wisconsin, United States - UWRJ-L058-202B-2 | ecosystem: Environmental > Terrestrial > Plant litter >...
CCCATCGCCCTCTCCTTTTACTCTTAGCAGTAAGTAACACTCCCTCTCCCTCTCCAACTCACCAACTCACCAATTCCTTCTCAGAACTCCCCTCCCCCTTTCAAATCCTCCGCATAGCGTAAAATCCTCGCCTCAATCCACAAAGTACCCACCTGGACCACCTCCATAGGAACGGCCCGTCATGTCATGATACAAAAAAACCCCAACCCACAAACTCTAAGAGGTTCCCAACTATCCCATCTTTCATGAAATACATCATGATAGTCCATCTCCATCTCCATCTCCATCTCCATCTCCATCTTCCTCAGAAAGTGGGAAGGAAGTCAGGATGAGCTAGCTGCTAAATCAAAAACCCCCCACCAAAAAAAAACCATGCACGACATCACCCATCGCATCACATCCATCACATCACGATGTAGCGTCCCATCCATCCCGAAGAGTAAGTAGCGTAGCGGGTTTTTGCGGTTTTCCGGCGGCGCAGCTAGGTACATACTGTGTAAAATAAAAATATCCGAATTGCTTGTTTTTTTCTTGGGCTCTACACCTAGAAAGATGGATTGGCCGGAATGGGAAGGTGTGAGTGAAAACCTCAGCAGTGGTTATGAAATGAAATATTAGAAGTGACTGCTACCCAATGCCTCGATGCTTTAGACGGGAGAGGAGAAGACGTAGTCATAGTCTATGTATGTACTTTGCCGTTCAACAGACATAATAATATAAACAGCTACTGGATAGAAAAAGAATCGGAAAATCAAACGGTCATCATGTCATCCAATTTCTCCACGTTACCCTCCCATCCATTTTTCACAAGGTTAGACACAATGAGAATCAAGCAAATTATAAAGCATGGTGGTTGATACGAAGGCTGAACAGTTAAGCAATTACAATATTGTAATAAAGTACCTATTTCCAAACCTTTCATGTGGCCATCATCAATATTTCCATCCACCACCACCGCTCCACGAGGTAGTAATTCCATTATTTACTAATTTTGACACATTCGAAATCAAAAGGCAGAGAACACATATCGTGCCGACAAACAAGAGTTTATTAAGTATTAAGTGACAGGTTTGCCCTAGTGGCAGATTGCAAAAAGACAGTCTGGGTATAGGGGTATCAAGACCGCGACGCAGGACCAAAAGCAACAACAAACAACGACTAAACTAATGCAAAAAGAGTGGTATCATCAGTCTTGGGTATTTCAATGAGATCCGTTCGGTGACAAGTAAGGAAAAGTTTTTTTTTGACGGGCAGGTTTGACGAGATCATTCAATCTCGTCGTCTCACAGTTTCTGAGACGATGGCTTTATGCGGTGGCAGCAACGGTTGGGTTGGCAACTGGGGCAACTGGAGTGGTAGTCTCAGTAGCAACTGGCTCCTCAACGGCAGTCTCAGCCTCGGCTGGCTTCTCGACTGGGGTGGCCTTCTCGGCCTTCTTGCCCTTGACGGTACCGATCACACGAGACAAGAATGGCGACTTTGGCTTGTCGGCTTCATCATCACTGGTGGTCTTCTCCTTCTTTGACAACCAAGGAAGAGAGCTCTTGCGCTTATCAGCCTTGACGACAGGAGTCTCTGTAGCCTTAGTCTCACCGTTGGTGACAGCTGGGGTGGCGTCCTCGGTTGGGACAGTAGCTGGGGAGGCGACAGATGTAGCTAATGGCTCAGTAGACTCGACAGCTGGGATAACTGGGGCTGTCTCGCTGACTGGCTCAGGCTCGACAACATCTTTGGCTGGGACAACTGGGGCATCCTCCTTCTTAACCTTGGATTCAGAGACGAATGACTTGAAACCACCGAAGAGGCTGTTGCGCTTCTTGTTGACAGGCTTGGTCTCAGCAGCGGCAGGAGCAGTCTCCTCGACTGGTGCAGTTGGCTCCACTGGTGCGAGGGGCTCGATGGCAGTCTCAGCAACGGGATCAGCAGCGGCAGCTTCTAGATAATAATTAGCAAGATGAAAAGTACATTGCATTTCAATCTCTCGGAGTTTGGCGAGGGTCAGAAGGATTTTGTAAATGTATGCTTACCTGGAGTGGCCTCAACTGGAGCAGCGACGGCAGGGGTCTCCTCCTCCTTTGCTGTCTCGATCTTCTCCTTCTTCTCCTCCTTCTTGGTACCAAAGCCTCCGAAGATGGAGTTACGCTTGCGGGAAGCACTGCGGCTCTTGCGAGATTTCTCCTCCTTGGCGGCAAGCTTCTCTTCCTTCTTCTCTTCCTTGGCTTCAGCCTTCTCCTCTTTCTTCTCCTCCTTGGCCTCGGCCTTTTCTTCCTTCTTATCTTCCTTGACTTCCTCCTTCTTAACTTCGGTGGATTTCTTTGGGAGAGCAGCAGCTACGACAGGAGCCTTGAGCTTGTCAAAGGTAGACTTGTAGGTTTCGTGCTCGGTAATGGTAGGAGCGACTTCCTTGGCTTCGGCGGACTTGGCCTTGATTTGTGCAACCCAGTTATCTCTATCAGCAGTGTTCTCAGCCTCGAAAACGTGCTTGTGGCTATGCTCAGTGAAATGGAATGCCTTTGCGCCATCAAGGGTGACCTCGGAGATATCGGCCTGTAGAGAGTTAGCATGTGTTGATAGTTCTGAGCTGAATGGGACTTACCAAGTTAATGATCGATGCTGGGGTTGCCTTGTCGGTTGCCTTCTTGGTGAAGAACAAAAGACCCTTTCCGGTATGGGAGGCCCAAGCAGCGTTGTGGTTTCCACCTCCATCTTTCTCACCACGTAGGTAGTTTGAAAGATTCTTCTCCTCCACTGGCTCAGATCCGAACCAGAAGAACTTCTTGCTGAAGATCAGACCCCTGAACGAGATATTAGCAAAAAAGGTACAACAGTGATGTTAGATGAGACAAAGACAGTATGCGCCAAGCTGCGTCTGCCACGGTAGAGCATCAGATGACACAGATAGTGTGCATTCGATAGCCGTGTGGCCAATACTTCAAATATGATAAGACAAAAAAGGTACGTACTTGAGAAGGCCTGGGCCCTTGTAACCAAGAACACCCTCCTCAACTGGCTTGACTTCCTCAACGACTGGGGCAGCCTCCTCAACTGGCTTGGCCTCTTCGGTGGTAGCAGGAACAGCAGCATCAGTGGCCTCGGTGACAGGCTCAGTTGGCTTGACTTCAGTGACTGGCTCAGTAACGGCTGGTGCCTCAGTAACGGCGGTGACCGCAGTTGGCTCCTCGACGTTCTTTGGGATTTCTGACATGTTGATGTATTTTTATTATTATTGAGAATACTCTGAAATATTGAACAGAAGTTTTGTCTTATAACGATTATAGACAAGGGATGAGAATAACTATCAGGATAGTCGTTTTTCGATTCTGATAATAGAGAAAGGACGACGATGGGGAAGGTCTGTTCTGTTGATGAAGAGAAAGTAAAGTAGAGGATCGAAAAGTTTCAGCGGCAGCAGAGATGCTTTTATTTGGATACTCCAGGGCAGGGGCGCTAGACGAGATGAGGGGGCACGGGCCATATATTAGTGCAGGAGAGCCCCACCTGTGTTGACTGGTTTTTTTGCGCTGATCGCCATGGAAATTTAAAGAAACCCACAGATAATAAAGGGTGAAAATTACCGGTAAAAACAGATGTCGAGTTTAGTTTACGGGGATGTAAATAAGTATGCAAATATTCTGGAGCCTGATTTATGAGGCCGCACAAATTCAAAACAACAATCAACACAGTACTCCATACTCCATACTCCGTACACACAATATAATAAACATAAAATAAATATGGAGGAAGTGGTTGGGGCGGCCTTATAGGTAAGGCAGAAATAGTAACCAGCTAGGATGCACGCAGACAGTTGGGCTTTGTTGCGTTGCTTTGTTTGTATCTATCTAGCTAGGTATTCTTACTCTATGAAAAGTGCCTACTATTAAGTTACTTGAGTTTCATACATAATACTGTAGATAGATAATTAGATATTAGATATTAGATATTAGATATTAGATATTAGATATTAGATAATTAGATAGACAAGGTATAGAAATCAATCCACTCTGCTTACTGCTGCTTACAGTATGCCATTGTATGTATTATATGTATGTACCTATGTATGTATGAGTGGGTGACTACAGGTGTGATCATTTCCGCCGTTTTGGGTAGTCTTTCTCACACACTTACTACCTACTACTTACTTCTCCTCTACTTGGATTCAGAACCAACGCACTGGGAATACTTGCAGTTCAATGCTTATGCCAATTATCCAACCTTCATGCCAGACTCGACATGTTACATACATCCATCCCCCTTCCCATTCCACAGTTCATGCTCACTCCCCTTGAGTTATTAGCTGCAAGGATGCTGCAAGAACTATCTACACCGTCCTATCTTGTCTACCACCGATTAGACACCCAGGAACCACGCTCTCTCTCTCTCTCCATATCTATCTCTATCTCTCTCACACCCAAGCATATCCGCAGAGACGCCATTGAGAGTCGCCAGATCACCATGTCATGTCTGGTGTCTGGTCATGCGAGCAACCTTGTTATGAAGCAACGACGCCTTCTCGCTGCAAGGCAAACCGAGCCTGCCATTGGTTGGGCACTTTGGAATCGCGGAGAGGTGTGTAATGCAAGTCTCAATCAGGTCTGCCTGCATGCTGGTGCTCGCTCACATGCGCCTAACGCTCCTTAGCAACTCCTCCCTGTGCTCCTCATCCTCGTGTCTGGTCACCTCATCATCCAACGGCAAACAAATCCTCCATCCAACAAGGTCAACGGCCAGAAGCCCAAAGACGATGGATTCTCTTGCCTCACCGAAGCTTGCTGACTGGCCAACACCACACCACATCCACACCATCCCCGTTGCAATATACGGTAACTTGGAATCCGAAGATCCGATATATTGGGAAATTTGATATCTCCTGTTTGAGATAAGACTCGAGAACTGGTGAACCGACCTATCAACCTTTTACGACCTTGGCAAGCCAGGGGTCCAAAGTTTCAATACAGTATAAAATTTCGATATTCAGGACCATACGGACGAGATCCTGTACGTACACGGAGTACAGCTCTGCTTCCTGGACCACCAGGACGATACATTATGATTACCAGCCAGCCAGCCAGCGAGCGAGCCTGTATTGTACCATCCCAGGGGGGTTATAATTGGGATGGATTCGTCTGATATTTCGGGGGCCAAGAAGACCCAGGACCACCCCAAGACATGATTCAGGATAGCCAGACACACAAGTCAGCCGCCCAAATACTCACTAAGTACTATTGCAATTTTGCACGTAACTCTAACTCGCAACACGGAGTAGTAGTCAAAGTCAGAGTCATAGTGCGAGGTCTGGCGTTGTCTCAGTACCAGCCACTTGCCCCGTTTTCAACTGAACGTTAATTTCCCTGTATCAAAACTCATCCCTACAAGGGGTACAAGGGGTTCCAGTGCCGGCAGAGACACGGTTACGCTGTGAGTAGCGTGTTGGTAGCGTGGCTAGGAACGGCCCAATACAAAAGCTTTCTTTTACCATTGCACTACTGGTCCGAGACAACCCTGGATGCTCTCAAATGGATCGGACTGGATCGACTAAAATAAACCACCTCTTCTCCGTAAAGTCAACAGTCAACTCTCATCAAATCCAAATCAGTTTCATCGGCGATGCTAGCCACGGTTTATGCTCTATGGTCTATGGTATATGGCCTGGTCCAGGTTCATGATCACCATTCACCAGTCCTGCTTATATTCTTCCAATTTCTGCTGCTAAAGAGAATATATTAAACACCAACGGCGAATCACTAAACTAAGTATGATGCCCTGGCTGGAATGGGTGACTGATGGGAGTGCGAGAGTGCGTTGCAACCACGGCTACAGTAAGCCAGGATTCCTCACCAGACGACACCACCCCGCGGCGATTGATTCCCCAGATATGCCGACATCTATAAATCAACTCGAGTCATTATTGCGAATTCTCCAATACAGTGTTCTCATGTCCTAGTATTTTATACTGCCGAGACAAGTCTGAGGGGGGGATCATGGGACGAATTTCAGAAAGGGAGATGGAAACGACTGTCAATCCACCACACCGCTGAGATAAGAACCTGGTACCCCATTGGATCTTGTGCATCAAATCGTCATCGTACGCCAGATCTCTGGAAACAGATTTATCTTGGTTATAGTATAAGCTACGACGTACTACTGCTCATTAGCTTCAACTCAGATACCAACTGCAGTTGGGATATTCTGAAATGGGACTTGCAGGTCCTACTTTCTGCTGTAATTGATTGCTACTACACTTTGCAAGCTTGAGTATTAATGCGCTTTGGATTTAGGGATTTAGGGGACCTATCGTTTTTCGGGATGGAAAGTACATCTGGCGGCTAAAGAACCGCATCACGCGGCACCTATCTCTTTGGTAGAAGCGATGATCTTGTACACCGCAACTTAATTATAACAATTGTTAGAGATGGTGATCAGGGGTATGAAGCGTGTATCTATCTGCAAGTGCTCTGGTAATGATCAAACGCTATCTCTTGAGCCAAAGAGAGCTAGTAGCCATGGAAGGCTTGCACTACTACAACTACTAAATGGTCTGAGTATTTAAAGAATACATCATGTCCTAACTACCTTAGAGTAGCTCAGCACCATCACCTAAGGTCATAGATATTTGAGTCACCGAGCATACAGTAGTTGTAAGCACGCTCTCGTATCTTTAAAACACAGTAGTTCTTTGCGGGAAGTATACCGTAAAACTAGACAACAAAGGTTTAGGCTTTTCAGATAAGGAGCCAGTACTATTATTCCTGTTAAGTCGTCCTTTTCAAATTGGTTTGTGTAAATGATATGTTCAAGTGCTGTCACCTACTACAAACTGATTTGGAAATACTTGCCTCGTACTGGGATTAACATCTAGAAACCAAGTATTACGCTGAGCGCGAGTTTCTTGTTACATATTGAAAGTCAAACTGATCAAACGATGCTTCATATATAAGATACTTAAGAAGCAATCACAGATTCGCTTATTCCTCCGAGTTATCAAGCCCTAAGTATCATAACAAAGGCTTCACCTACGTATTTCCAACATCATGTTTAGGATACTGGTCTCACTTCGAAACTTTGTCTTTTTATGACAATTTGCCTTTCTTCTTTTACATTAGATCGTGCCTATTTCCATTGTTACTGTCCATATCACGTTCAAAGCTTCTGGTTAATTAAGTCAAAAGACATTCAACCTCCTGGCCCAAAATATTCTTTTGACTTTGGGCCATTTTGTTGAAATTCATCAAGCTTCGCCAGACCATAAATAGCTACAGAGCTCACCGTGGTTTACTGGTTGGCAATTTCAACTTCTATTTGGTGACCGATTCACTCCAATTCATATCAACACTGACTCAACTACGCTAGATATTGTTCCATCTATTGTCCTTTTGGTACAATACTAACATTGATGAGGCTGACAGCCTAAGGATAGGTAACATGAGGGTATATAAAACCCAGTCTCTTCCTCAATCATTCCACCCTTTCTCTATCAATAACCAACAAGGAGCTTCCTTATTCCAAAGCTTCTCTCTTCAGACAATACTCTGTCTATAAAACATTTCCTATAGGAAACCTCTTCAACCCAAGCTACTACGTCACTTTCGATCACCACCATATAGTTTGGGACAACTCCTTAGAATTCAAACAAGGATACTTGACAAGTCGACCAAGTATGTACACTTTTCATTTCATACCCATTAACATTATGTTATCACAAGGATCTCTATATCAGGGAACTTCTCCTTTAATCCATCACACTCATTGTTTCTCTTCAAATTATTTCACTTTGGCATCTACGCCTCTCCAGATAGCTCTCATTGTATAGTTTGAGAGACACCCGATCACTCTTTCCTTTTAAATCTGGATTTAGAGCTTTAGCTCCTGTCCGCAACATAACTCTTCTCACAGCCTTAAAGCCCGTATATTCAAGCTCATTTATCTCCATAATTCACCTCTTACACTTTAAAATCACACTGTCAGAGGGATTTGACCTACTACTTCTTAACGAAATATAACTTACATCATCCCTACAACCACGCTAATCTGCAAATAGACCTGTCTCGTCATGGAGAAACAACAGAAGCCGTTTGTCTTCACCCCAACTCGAAAAAAGAAATCGAAAGCTGCCAGGAGATACGAGCGTGAACAAGCAGCTAAATTAGAGCAGGTTCGCAAGGCTGCTCTCAGTCCATCGCCTGCAACTCAGCTTGAAGAACTTACTCTACAAAAGGTTCCTGTTTCACCATGGAACGATGCTCCAGTTGGTTCTTGGGATACAGTGTCAAACTTCAGTACTCCCACCATCATGAACAACAAACCAGCACCAGAAGATACACCACTACCTAAGGCTGTAGGAACGGCAGTAACGCCAACTTCTGCTTGGGACAAACTTCTCAGTTGGGGTAATCCTACTACCACTTCTGCTACCAAGGCTCTGCTTCCGACTATTCCAGAAGATTGGGAAGCTCAAAGCAAGAAGCAGTGGGCAGCAGAACGAGCCGGACGGCCAGAGGCACCGCATACGGAGGAACAGATTCGTCAAGAGAAACTGACAGAGGCTATGAAAGGATGGCCGTGGAACGACCAGCCTGAAAAACAATTTGTTTTGGTATTCCTTATTCTCATCGTGTCAGATTCGCGATCCATTCTCGTTTACTTTGTATTTCTGCTGAGTATCTAGAAGCTAACAATTGGCAGGCGCCTTTCTATGAGAACTCCTCGAGCTATATTTCCAACGCACCCAAGATCATCCAAACAAGTGCCTTCTTCAAGTTTATGGACAATGATCTGATTCGTCGCAAGATCATGGCCATAGTTTCACGCAACCATAAAGCTGCTACCAACTTCTCATTGGTTAGTAAACGTACTTGGCGAATGCTTGCTGAAGACATTGTAATTCTCTACCACTATTTGCCCTATTTAGCTTGGAGCTAATTTTCATTTTAGGATTTCTGGGATTTTACTCAAGGTGCATATAATAATTGCGACTGGCCTCGAGATGATCCTAAAGTCCCAGAAGATCTACGAGGATCAGTAGCTCCCATAGTGATTGTAAGTCCTCTTCGAGGTACTCCTAGACTCGTTGCGAAGCGACCACGAATCTCTTTTGATAGAGCTAGGCGATCACATGCCGAAGCAGCGGAGTATGGGCTTAATCCTGTGTCCAATCCTGCCTACGAGCCTATCTATGCTTCTCAGTTAAAGTCTCTTCACAAGATGTGTAAGCACCTCTTTCTCGTTATCTCGCACCCAAAGAATGGTGGGAATTTATGTACTGATCGAATATCTTATAGGCATTTCAATACAAAACTTCGCAGACTTTTTCCAAAATCTGCAGTTCCATCGCACTCCATTTCTAACCAAGGATATTCTAGCACTTATAATCCCAAGTATGCGTGGCTTGAAGCATCTTGGGGTTTTCAGGTGTCCACTCATTCACATAGGCAATACCCTTGAGTTATTTGAAATTATTAAAACAGACCGCCCCATCGAGAAAGAGAGGCAAGTCAATCTCGAATTCTTCCCCAATTTTCACATTGGCCCTGTAAGATCCCCAGGCAATATATATTTCACAGGCGGGTATGGGGCCACTTGGGACAACTTCAATGGCCGCACAGATCTGGCTATCTGGGGCTTGGTCTTGAAAATTATGCGCAAGGCACGGAAATATAGCATCGATGTTTTCAGTAAAGGTACAGCGTTTAGATGCTGGTTGGAGATGTCGCCTTGCTGGCGCGTTGGGGAGACTCTGGAGATTATGGAAGAATATTTAGATAAGAGATGCAACGCCATGAAGATGATTGCGTGGCTGGACTATAGGTTATACCGTGGCGACGCATTTAAGATCACCGGAGAGTATCGCCAATTCGAGACCAATGCTGAGGGCACAAAATGGTAAATTCCAATCCCATCCCCCTCTCGCTGAGAATGATATTCAAAACTGACATCTTCAGGCTTGCTGAATGTAAAACCTGCGACGACTGCAGCGAAAACATCCTGGGTATCTTCTGGGACCATGGTTCCTGGCGCGCTTCTCAAATCTTCCACGAACCAGGATATTGCTTATCGTGCAAGTTAAACAGCTATCTGGAGGATGAAAGGGATCATTATAAAGATCGTAAACGAGCCTTAATTAAGACTTGGCTCACTGAATCTGCTCCTGATCCCTTTTCAGATTCCCTATCTATAGAGAGTCTCAACACCACTAATCTTCCCAAAGCCATCCAAGACTTCAGGGATAAGAAAATGTTGGCTCCAGCGTGGGAGCTCGATGATGCGCGGCGAAAGGAGATGCATTTTGTGACTAAGCACAACAGGGTTGATAGGGAGTATGGAGAAAGACAGCGTCCTTGGGTACGGAAGGAGCTGAATAAACAAGGTAAAATCATGAGAAGTCCGTGGATTGATGAAAAGGACGTGGATTTGAGAGGTGGAGAGGTGGCGTGGATGGTGTCGGATGAGACGAGGAGATGGGCACATGGACATTGGTATAATTGAGAGCAGCAGTAGTGGTAAGTAATGTCTTTCGTGAAGATTAGGGTAATTGCTAATGGTGATAGGTCGTCTGTGGAGCGGATAATGTGTCAGTGCCCGTTCAAAAATTTCCCAGTTAACCTATCGGAAACTTGACGTTTGCGGTTGCGGTCTTATAGAGCGTGCATACCACACCTGTTTCGACATCGACACTGGCTACATTCGACATAATCCAGCCCCCCGTTTATTTGTCTTCAACATATTCGCCATCGATACCTACATGCTCATGCTCCGTTTTCGTTGCACACCTCGCACAAGATTTCACAAAACTTTGTTTCCATCTACGCGTTCACGGTATACCATGCAACGACAACCAGCGTCTTTCCTCGGCACACCATAGCATCTCATACCAAGACTTATATTTCACATTTCCACATCTTCGGCATCATATTGCCTTCCCCCAAAGTTCTTCACCACAACTTCATCTACCTACAACCACTTGTTATCTGGAAGCTTTAGATTCTACGCTTTTCCGATAAACATTCTGCAGTCCTTTTTTGGGGGGGCGGGCATGGTTCCCCATAAGCCGAAATGAAATGAAATGATTGGGTCGCAGGAACGTTGGATATGGAATGGTGGAAGGAGGAAAATCGGGCCCTTGGAGAGAGAGAGAGATAGAGAGATGATGTGATTTAGCTAGCACCCCTTTTCATTTTAGTGAGAATTAATTTTTTATGCACAGCACATGAGGTTTCTTTTACTATGACTTTGCATTTTTTTGAGATGAGATGAGACGGTGAAATGAATTCTATTAACAAGTGAAAATGAAGAGTGACTTTTCTTTTGTGGAATGGGATTAAGCGAGGGGGAATAGGGGGTTAGAGGGGCCGATTTTTTGAGGGGGAACGCGAGCGTGACTGTGGGAGGGGAGATAGGCTCAGATCCAAAATCCTGCGAACACAGACGACCAAAGGAAGAGCTGCTCGATTCTAAATCATCTAATACATGCTTAGGTATTTATCATCTTCGGCATTGACTCGTCATGGAAAATCACAATAGGCTTAAGAAGTGAGGGTATATTTATTTGGGAGAGTGTATTTAGTAATTACTCGTTTGGAGCGTATGTTGTATGTAGATGTGTATATGTTAGGTATGGCATGGCGATGCAAAGAAATATATGTCTGCAGACACAAGAAAAAAGCCCCTTAGATCCAGACCAAGGAAAATTATATGTAAAAAAGCCAACAAAGCCCATCCAATCATATGATCGTACCATTCCATAACACCATCCTGCCGGTTGAAGAGTTATATGCCTCCATAACGCCTTTATTTTGATTACAGTCCTCCAATGCCAAAATTGCCCTTATATCAATGACCGAGGGTTGAAGGCTCAGGCAAATCTAGCATTCCCGGATGGCTGCGCTCGCAATGGTAATTGCCGGTCGAGAGTGTTGAAAGCGAGCGTTCGTGGGGTATATGGTACTTGTGTGGTTTGGACCTTAGGAACGGTCTTCATTTCCCAATCTTTGTCAGAGGCATGTGCGGATACGGGGGAACCATCTCTAACCATTTGCATGTCATCAACCTCGACCTTGTTTGCTTCTCGCTCGGCTGCGGAGGGGATCATTGACCAAATTCCAAGGGCCATGTTGAGGAAAAATACTACACTATTGAAATTATTAGAATGTGCTTGGAAAGAGTAGGGTAGTTGGAGGAACGTACACCATGACTATGGTGGCTGCGAAGGCTCCTTTGGCCTGGAGACAATATCCCTCGACATGATAAGGCCTGGCATAAGAACAACTTTTGGCAATGTACCATGCCGTGCTGGAGTCGTGCTTGGGATCTGAGTGATCGGGTCCAGCTTGTCCGTATGCACTCACTATCCATAGACCGGTAATTGCTGCGTTGGTGATAACACCCAACAGAGGATACCAGATGTGCATAACGAACATTATCGCTTTTACTAGCAAGATGAATGTCGAGAGCACTGAGATCACAAGATTGAAGTATGTCAGTCTAGTTTTAAGTCAGTAGCTGTTTCTCAATCCCAAATTTGATTCCTAGGAACGTACGTCTGTGACCATACAAAAGGGGTCTTGGGTATCGGTCGATAGTTGGCATATGCGTAGAGAATCTGCTTGGGACTCGAGTTGAAGCCATTATCCGAACCAATCTGCCAGAGCTTGGTGCGATATAAATTTGGATCCGCGATACCGAAGAGTGCCAATGTCGCTATTGTGCCTGCGAGCTCGACGACAAACAGACCCAACAGCACCTTCGGGTACTTCCACCGCCGTGAGATGTGTATTCCGAACATTTTGCCGGAGAGCACTGGATTTGGGTAGTAGTGGTAACAATGGACGTCGCTCAGCGAGGATTATCGGTACCAGCTCTCCTTCTCCTAACGTCGATATTATCGTCGTCGTCGTCGTTGTCTTCGTCGCCGCTGAGGTTTGGATGGAGAGAAGTCTGCTGCTGGCTCGGTCTGCCTCTTGGACTTGCCCCCATTATGAAGAAGATGCGCCGGTAAGCAAATGCAAGAGATGCACGCAACCGCCCAATCACTTCTATGAAGATGGTGGTCGCTGTAAGCGCCTGGAAGTGATGGGCGAATGAGGGGTCGAGATGGCCTGTGGTGTGCCTGTGGTGAGGTGAAGACGCTAGTCCGAATTGAGTAACGCCTGAGGGTATTCCAACTCCCCCGGGCGGGTGGCCAACCTTGAATCATCTTCAATCACACTTTCATCACCCCGTCTTCCAACTGCACAGCCAGTGGTTGAGTACGACATACGACGTATAACATGCAGCGAACAGCGTACAGCATACAACGAAACAAACGGATACATTGATTGATTGTCTTTGACTTGCTCGGCGCCTGGCTATTCCACTGGTATCTTTGGTTCTCCCTCAGCAAAGCTCTACTGTCTGTATCTTGGATAGTTTGATCCTGTTTGATCAGATCATGCCTTAGGTTACAGGCGTCTGTTGATCTCTGCACTCTTTGGTGAGTGTTGTGTACATACATGGTTTCCCTGCTATCGTTTCCATTTCTCTACTTATAAGTACGGAGTATCTCTATAAGTCCACCACGATCACCATTTCCACTACGGAGTATGTTCTGGCATGCAAAGATGTTTGGGAGCCATCC
>Ga0247739_10000531_pt1 | contig 13583 bp, 12 predicted proteins | sample UWRJL058202B2_FD_180943 | JGI IMG/M metagenome (GOLD analysis project Ga0247739, IMG submission 180943) | Plant litter microbial communities from Arlington Agricultural Research Station in Wisconsin, United States - UWRJ-L058-202B-2 | ecosystem: Environmental > Terrestrial > Plant litter >...
ATTTACAGTTTGAACCAATGTACGGATGCGGATGGCAAAATAATGGATATTTGGATTGTTCCCATAAAAATTAGCTACCCGCCTAAAAATAAACTAAGTTCTAACAAAAAACTTTAAATAATGCCCGTAGAAATCGAGCATGCATTTAACTGGACAAGGATACATGGCTTAAAAATTCAAAAAACTTAAACAGATTTATTGTCGGCACTATTTTTTATGTTGGATTATATCATATCACTTCATTAAAACGTACGATTATGAACAAGCCACAAATTAATCAGCCGAACCCTACGCCGCAACAAAAGAACCACAGAGCAGAAAACAAGGACAACTTAGACAGCCGCGGTAGCGAAGAATTTGACTTTAAAGGCGATGATGTAACGCACAACAAAAAGGAACATCATAACGAGGGGAAAAAGAAACATAATTAAAATAGCAGTGGAACACCTAAATCAGCTCGATAATTGACAGGTAAGCAATTAAAATTTCAAAATTTATAGCACGTCAATTATCGAGCATTTTTTTAAAATTTAAAATAAATAATATGTATACTGATTTGAAACTGGAAGAACCTTGGGAAGACGTAAAAGAGAAATTGAAAGAAATAAATCTTGAACTTACCGATGAAGACCTACAATATGAACCTGGAAATGCCCAAGCACTAATCGACCATCTATCTAGCAAAATGGGCCGTTCGCCTGAAGATATAAAGGGCTGGATCGAAAGTGTTTCCTTTAACGAAGGGAAAGCATCGTGATATTTATTTCATTTTTATTTAATTTAAAAATTCAAATGGAGTAATAAAATAATCCGAAAGATTTCTTAACAATATCAGCTTCGGCTTGTATTTTTGTATTATTCCCAATTGAATCATGTTCAAACAATTAATAGCCATTTCATTATTGTTAGCGTTTGCATCGCAAACTTTCAATAAGGCATTTATTGTGGTGAATTATTTTTCCAATACCTCATCGTACGCAAAAAATTGTGAGAACAAGGCAAAGCCAATCTTACACTGTAATGGCAAATGCCAGATGATGAAAAAATTAAAAAAAGAAGAAAACAAGGACGCACAAAATCCCGAACGCAAGTTGGAAAGTAAAAATGAAATATTATTTCTTTCCAAATCTATTTATATTGGTATTAGCTTTTCCCTAAGCCAAGCAACTATCTCCAACTATATTACATTACCTACAGGCGAAGAAACCAAAATGCCTCGCTCAATTTTCCATCCACCTTCGGCTTAATTATCTATTAGCTATTTTTTCTGTACAACAACTTGTTGTGTAGAAATTTTATTGCCTATTATTTCTTTTTATTTATTGCACATGTTTTTTCTTATATAATTTGAGAAAGGCTGGTTATTTACTAAGCCTGTCATTTTTTCAATTTATTTTAAGGGGAATTATTGTGCCAATTTCCAACCAACATTTACGCAACATTATGAGACGAATTATATTGATCGCTATGGCACTGCCATGGTTAGTTACATCATGCAAAAAAGATACGGCAACAATTAATGCAAGTACTGAATTAGTACCGCTGACTATAGAATTCGACAATATTGTAGGTAGCCAAAACCTTGCACTTAACACCGGCATTTATAATGCCAATGCAGGCGAAACATTTTCGGTTCAACTGCTTAAATATTATGTAAGTAATTTCAAGTTAACAAGAACAGACGGCACCGAATACGTGGTACCACAAGATAGTAGCTACTTTTTAATTGAGGAAGGCAACGACGATGCAGAAGAAGCCCATTTAAAAGTGCCAGTTGCGGATTATGCGGCTGTAAGTTTTATGCTTGGGGTAGATAGCTTGAGAAGTACCATGGATATCACCAAACGACTAGGCGTATTAAATCCTACTGGCAGCTATAGTGATATGTATTGGAATGCGAATAGTGGGTACATCTTCTTTAAAATGGAAGGCGTTTCTCCACAGGCGCCCGTGGATGCTACCGGGCAAAGAAAGTTCAAGTATCATATTGGTGGATTTGGTGGCGCAACTTCCCCTACCATCAACAACATTAAAACGATAAAACTGGACCTTACCGCTGGCGGCATTGCAAAACCAAGGAAAGACCGAAATAGTGAAGTGCATTTGATGGTAGATATAGACAAAGTGCTGAGCGGTACCAACAAAGTGAGCATTGCCGCAAATCCGTCTGTGATGTTCACGAATTATAGCGTGAATATCGCCAACAATTTCAGTGCTATGTTCCGGCACGATCATACCCATAACTAGCGCTGTAAAAAATAAAACCTTCCATATCATGAAACTGGAGAAAAAAATAATTTTTTTATGTATTATATTATTGCCAAGCATGAGTTGGGCTTGCGACATTTGTGGTTGCGGTGTTGGGGGCGGTTATATTGGTATCCTGCCCGACTTCAGTAACAAAATTGTAGGCCTGCGCTATCGCTACAATACGTTACGCACACATATAGGCGCAAATGGAGCCATCAGCTATTTAACGAGTGATGAAACGTACCAGACCGCAGAAGCTTGGGCAGGCTGGAATATCAGTTCCAAAATCAGGGTCATGGCTTCTGTGCCGTATGCATTCAACCAGCGAAAGAGCCAAGATAGCGAAGGCAATAAAAACGGTTTGGGCGATATTTCTGTCAATGGGTTTTATCAGCTTTTAAATAAAAGAAACACTGTTTTTACCAACAAATTATTGGTTCAAACACTGTGGATAGGCGGTGGTATTAAATTGCCTACCGGTGCCTACAACCCGGCCGACAAAGGCAATGGCGCCACGGATGCCAATCTATTTCAGCTAGGTACTGGCAGCCTAGACTTTACTGCAAACGCTATGTACGACATCCGGCTACAAGACTTGGGACTTAACCTAGTGGCAGGTTACAAAATGAATACCGCCAATAAATATGCGTACGACTATGGAAATAAATTAAATGTAAGTTCCCAAGTATATTACAAAATCAAGGTGGCAAAAAAATCCAACATTGCACCCAACGTGGGTATCTCTTACGAAACGGCGCAGCAAGACATGGACGATAAATATGTGGTGGACGTTTCTGGTGGACGACTCTTGTTAGGAACCGTTGGTATGGAAACTGTTTGGAACAAAACGAGTATTGGCGCCAATTGGCAAACACCTTTTGGTCAAAAGCTTGCTAACAACTTTGTAAAGGCAAATAACAGGATGATGCTGCACCTAGCATTCGTGCTTTAAATCATTTACAAATATTTAAATACCTGTTTTTTATAGGTTTTCAAATCGTCCAAAGTGGTGAATTTATCAAACTGGAAAGGTTGCCCATTTGGTTGCAATCTTTCCAATACCACTTCTAACCCGCTTACGATGGTTTCCTTTGCCCGTTGAAAAATGGCATTTAATGCATGCACGTCGTTTGTTGCTTGTAATTCTTCTATTTTATTTACTTGAATAATGTATTCTTCCATCACGTAAAATTAATTGATCAAATGTAAATGGCCTGCTTAAATTAATATTGATAAGCGATACCAACAGCCATGCAAGTTTCGGGGCTTCCCATGGAGCACTTATAATGGAACACAGAATTGATATAACCACTTGTTTATTGAAGTCTGTTTACTTTTTACTGTAACACCATTCCTCAATCAGATTAATTTTTTCTACAATTAGTATTTTCTTTTTCTGCCGCATTCAGTTGTCACATTATTTTTTTGTCAAATACTTATTTGCAATAAAATAACAATCTTCAAACGTACCCGCTTGTACCAAAACGATTATGCTGAAATGGCGCTTACTGGAATATTGTTTCAAGTTAAATGGCATTATTTTCCATTAGTAGTTGTACGACCAATAATAAAATGGGCGTGATAATTATCAAAAAACAAAAATAAAGATTATGAAACCTATTATCAAGAACTCGTTCTTTACACTGCTTACTGCGGGAGCCGTATCCTTAATGGCATGTAACGAAAGTGGAAAAGGCACGGGCAGCGGCGACTCTACCGGTAATACTAGTACTGTAAGTGCAGACACAACAGGTGGCGCCATGAAGAACAACGACGGTGCTATGACCTCTACCGACAACAAAGGTTCCAACAGTGCAGAACAAGATTTCATCAATTACGTGGTGAAGGCAAATGCGGAAGAAATGACCTGGTTAAAGGCTGGTATCCAAAATGGTACTTCTAAAGAACTGAAAGACCATGCTAAAATGATGCTGAAAGACCATGAAAAAATGGGAACAGAAGTAAAGGATTATTTGAGCAAAACCACCACTGTAACCGCACCAGCATTGGACACGATGAATGTGGTAGACCTAAAAGAAGCGAAAGGTGCTGATTGGGACAAAGCATTTACAAACAAAATGGTGGACGCACATGAAGACTTGCTCGACAAATTGAAAACCGCTCAAAAAGACGTAAAAGACGCTCAATTGTTGACCATTGTAAACGGCGCTATCCCCGTAGTACAATCACACTATGACATGGTAAAAGGAATGAAGGACAAAATGAAATAAGGTGATATAAGATGACCTAAAAAAAGCATGGCGAATCCGTCATGCTTTTTTTTATACGATTATTATTCTATTTAATTTTTAAGGGCACGTCCCTTTGTCCGCTCGTGCTTTTGCTTTCTCCCCTATTGCCGCCTTCGTGGTATTCCGCATCTTCATTTACCGACCATACATCGTACAGTTCTTTGCCGGCAATAATATTTTTGGCGGCCAGCATGGCGGTCATCATGCTATGATCTTGGTTATTGTACATGTGCATCCCGTTCCTGCCCACCAAATAAAGCCCCGGATAATTTTTTAGATCGTGGCGAATGGCTTGCAAATGATTTTTATACACATGGTCGTACACCGGGTATGCCTTGTGCTGCCGAACCACATACCCATCGGTCACTTTTGCTTCATCCAACAAGCCAATTTTTGTCATTTCCTGCTTGGCAAGCGCTATCAGTTCTTCATTGCTGCTCGTCCATAACCCGTCGCCTTCAAAACAAAAATATTCCAATCCATAACAGGCCATCCCTTCTTCGGGAATCATATAAGGGCTCCAGCTTTTAAAATTCTGGATACGTCCCACTTTCACGCTCGGGTCGTGTATATAGATCCAATTGTCTGTAAATGCATCGGAGTCTTTGCAGATCAGCACCACCGTTAAAAAGTCGCGGTAGGCCAATGATTGTGCAGCTTCATATGATTTTTGAGGAAATCGTGGGCTGATGCTCGGAATCAACTCCCTTATGGGTGCAGATGAAAGCACATAATCAAAATCGCCAAAACTTTTCCCATCCTTGAGTGTGATCGACCATTTATCATGTAGCAGTTCCACGCCGGCTACCTCCCCTCCCATTTCCACCTGAACACCCATGGCCTTGCACTTTTCTGTACAACGTTCCCACATTTGCCCAGGCCCTTGCTTGGGGTAGCGGAAAGAGTCGATCAGTGTTTTGATCACCTTTCCATTTTTCTTTTTTGGTTTGAATACGGCATTTTTGATGGCGCTGCTCAGCGATAGTCCTTTAATGCGTTGGGCTGCCCAGTCGGCCGAAAGCTCTTTGCAGCTGATGCCCCACACTTTTTCTGTATAGGTTTTAAAAAATATATTGAAAAGGCGTTTGCCAAATTGGTTACTTACCCAATCTTCAAAATTGATGGGGTCTTTTACCGGAAAAGCTTTGGATGTAAGGTAACTGGTAACACACCTAAAGCTATCCCAGATGCCTAGTTTATTGAGTGCCTCAAATGCGGCCAAGGGATAATTAAAAAACTTGCCATTGTAGTAAATGCGACTGCTACGAGGGCGTTCCAGCATTTCGTCGCCTAAAATTTCCGTCCAGAAATCTTCTACTTCTTTGCTTTTGCTAAAAAAACGATGCCCGCCAATATCAAAATGATAACCCTTGTAAGACTCTGTCCTGCTGATTCCGCCTACATATTTGGTATCCTTTTCAAAAACGACCGTTTCAATCTGTGCCTTGCCCAACAAGTAGGCTGCAGTTAAACCAGCTGGCCCACCGCCAATAATGGCTACCCTTTTGCTCATAAAGCTATTGTGTTTAATAAAAATCTAAGTGGGTAAAGATATGGCAAGCGGCCTAATCAACTAAAAGAGGGCTTGCGGGTATTGAACACCAATGGTTTTTTTATGGCACAGCACATTTGAGTGCGGTTTAAGCTTGGTAAAAACCCAGTTCAATTTGAGTATCGAACCTTTGTACTATCAATCAGTCATTTTGTACAAGCCAAACTTTGATAGCGTAGGATTTGTTCGAGAGGCAAGAATGTGGAATCGTATTTTATTTGCGGTAACAGCGTTAAACTTGAGCAAGCGTTTGAATCCAATAGTGGTGCCATTGGCAAATGTTTTCCATTGATTTCCGTCCCAATATTCGGCGGTAAACTTTTCTACCCTTTGGCCTATGGCAATATTTTCTTGCAAAAGCAGGATGTCAAAGGTTTGGGTTTGTGACAATTCCATTGCTATGGTAGTGGTTGTATCGGCACCTTTTGTTGTAAAATAAGTGCTCAATTTTTCATCAAATAAGGCCTTTGTATTTTTTCCGTTTGATGATTGAACGATGCTTCCTTTGGCTAAATTGTTCGTAAAGGTTGCTTTGATTTTTTGTGCAAAGCCTTGTAGTGCTGTTACATCGCTATCATTAATACGACCTTTTGAATCTGGCGGCACATTAAGCAACAAGACACCGTTTCGGCCTACCGATGTAAAGTAAATGTTCATCAAAGTATTGGCCGATTTCACCTTGTTATCTTGTTCGGGATGATAAAACCAACCTGGCCGGATGCTCACATCTGTTTCAGCCGGATACCAAACCAGGCCTTTGGCACCTAAAATTTTACTGCGGCTGCCGCGATCTTGTTCATCGTACTTACCCGTAATGGAAGGAATTACCATGATGTCTTTTTGCGAAGCGGCCTGGATTTTTTCTTGAGATTGTTCACCAATGGGTAATACGCTCCACTCCATTTCTCGGCCAATGCCAGATTCTGTTCCCACCCATCGCACATCCGGCCCTTGTATGGCGATGACTGCTTGGGGCTGCAGTTTACGAATGACTTTGTACCAGCCATCAAAATCATATACTTGTTTCTTTCCATTTGGGCCTTCTCCATTGGCGCCATCGAACCATACTTCGTCTACCTTGCCATAGTTGGTCAATAATTCGGTCAGTTGATTAATAAAATAGGTATTATATGCTTCTGTACCGTAATCTTTTGAGTTGCGGTCCCAAGGTGAAAGGTAGATGCCAAAGCCTATTTTATATTTTTTGCATGCAGCGGCTACGTCTTTTACCACATCACCTTGCCCATTTTTAAAGGGTGTATTTTTAATAGAATGTTCCGTGTATTTGCTGGGCCACAAACAGAAGCCATCGTGGTGCTTGGCGGTAATAATCACTTGCTTAAAGCCCGCATCCTTCATGGTTTTTACCCATTGGGCTGCATCCAATTCGGTTGGGTTAAAAAGCGAGATATCTTCTTTACCATCGCCCCATTCTTTGTTGGTAAAAGTGTTGATGCCAAAATGAAAGAAGGCCGTGAGCTCTAATTGCTGCCAACGTAATTGCCGGGCGGATGGAACTACATTGGCAGCTTTTTGTATAATATCTGCTGGCGCATCGGTTGGCAGAATCTTGGCCACACTTTTGGTTTGTGCATTCGCCGTTTGGGTTAAAACGCCGAAGGCAATTGCCAAGCTTACGCAAAGCGTCATCGAATTATATATTACTTTCATACCATTTATTTTACTTGTGGCTGCTCTTACGATCATCAGCAGCAAAATTTTCGGCATCAATTGAGGAATAACTCCACTACTGGAATTTCGTAGGACGGCTTCTGCTTCGGCAATGTCAATATCAAATCGTTCGCATTCTCTGCGCTTTCTTTATATATTAATTCAGAGTTGTCGTGCAGGAATTGTGCATATTTGATTTTTCCTTTGTAACCGGGGAGTATTAACTTACCAGAAGATGGATAATCGAAAAGATGTATGTACAATTTTTTGCTGGCTGCATTGTAGGTGAGCTTTGTGTAATCGCTAACCGGCGTTTTGTATTCATCTGGCGCATAGGTACAATTGTAAATGGATCTGTCATTGGCATGCATCCAAGTGGAGATGCTATCCAGCGCTCGGTTGGCTCGATAGTCGAATTCGCCGCGGGCTGTAGGGCCAACATTTAAGATCAGATTGCCACCATTGCTTACGGAGGTGATCAATAAATCCAGCAATTGCTTATTGGTTTTCCAATTATTCTCATCCCGATTATATCCCCACGAACCGGAGAAGGTTTGGCAAGTTTCCCAAGCCCTTCCTTTGTAACTGGCCAGTACATCGGTCTTTACTTGTTCGGGTGTTTCAAAGTCTTGTCCATCTTCATATATTTTTAAATCAAGACGGTTATTTACAATAATACCAGGCTGCAATTTGCGTACAGTTCTTAACAACTCAACGGAACCCCAATCGTCTTTTCCCTTGCCAAATTTGCCGAGACCGGGGTAAGAATAATCCAACCAAAGAATATCTATTTTACCATAATTACTCATTAATTCCGTCACCTGATTTTTTAAATATTCCCGATACTTTGAAAAATCTTTCCCCTTGTTCATCCGCTCGTATGCAGCGGTGTCCTGCTTTTCCTTCGGGTCGTTGCCTTGCGGGTGTTGTGCATCGATCGTAAAATCTGGATGGTGCCAATCGATCAACGAATAATAAAATCCGATATGAATCCCCTCTGCCCGAAAGGCATCTACATATTCTTTTACCAGATCTCTTTTGGCTTTGGTATTGGTTGCTTTATAGTCGGTGTATTTACTGTCGAACAAACAAAATCCTTCGTGGTGCTTGGTGGTAAGCACCACATATTTCATGCCTGCGGCCTTGGCTTTTTTCGCCCAGGCCTTAGGGTCATATTGGTCGGGGTCAAAATTGTCGAAATACTTTTGATAGATTTCGTTGGTCGATTTTTCCCGGTATTTGACCCATTCGTGCCGTGCTGGCAAAGCATACAAACCCCAATGGATAAACATCCCAAAGTGTCCATCCGACCACCATTGCATACGTTGTGTTTTCTGGGCTGCGGTTTCGTTGCCTATTTTCTTTGGCTGTGCAAAGGCATCCATAGAGCAGGACGCAAGCGCAAAAAGGCATATTGAAATTTGGTTTCTTACTAGCATACAGTATTTGTAATTTAAGTTTTGTTAATTCGATGTCGATAATTAAATTTCTCCCTTTGCCCTACTGAAGAACATATAAAAAGCGATTTCAAGTTTTTTTAGATAACAAGAAAGTACGTTCAATACAGGAAATACTATTCTAAGGCTTGCCGGCCAGTCTTGAGTTTGTCAAATGGCTGTCAAAGGCAATCATGGGTATCAATCCAGATCTCTAAAGCACATATTCGATTTTCTCGATCTAGGGTTGGATAAACCTTAGTAGAACTATATCACACTTATGGAAACAACCTTATTATCTTATCAAATATATCCAATACAATAAGGCAATAAGGTTTTGTCTCTAATAAATCAGGCTTTCTACTAAGGTTTAAAACCGTGTAATGGAAGAACTATTGTTTTATCAGGAATTTGCAATTCAAAATCTCTCATTAAGTCTTCAGCTTGTCGAAGGCAATCATGGTTTCAATCGTAATTCATAAGCCTTATAAATCAGCGCTCTAAATGACTTGTCATTAGCAGGCTGTCGAAGGGTTGTCGAAGCCCATTAAGGAATTTACCATTGAAGATTGACACCATAGCCTTCGACAAGCTCAGGCTGACAGCCCTTAATTAAACGACATTGCATTGCGGATTTTTTATTTTCCTATTGAAGCACAAGTTCCACCACCGGAATTTCGTAGGGCGGTTTTTGCTTCGGCAATGTCAATATCAAATCGCTAACATTGTCAGCACTCTCTTTATATATTAATTCAGAATTATCATGAAGAAATTGTGCATACTTGACTTTTCCTTTGTAACCGGGGAGTATTAACTTACCAGAAGATGGATAATCGAAAAGATGTATGTATATGTTTTTAGTAGCGGCGTTGTAAGTTAATTTTGTGTAGTCACTAACCGGCGTTTTAAACTCATCTGGTGCATAAGTGCAATTGTAGATGGATTTATCATTGGCATGCATCCAGTATGCAATGCTATCCAGTGCTTTGTTGGCACGATAGTCAAATTCGCCACGGGCAGTAGGGCCAACATTCAAGATCAGATTGCCGCCATTGCTTACGGAGGTAATCAATAAATCCAATAATTGCTTATTTGTTTTCCAATTATTTTGATCCCGAAAATAGCCCCAAGAGCCTGAAAAGGTCTGGCAGGTTTCCCATGCCTTGCCGCGGTATTTTCCTAGTTCGGTGGTGCTTACTTGTTCGGGTGTTTCAAAGTCTTGGCCATCTTCATATTCCTGCAAATTGAGGCGGTTATCTACAATGATTCCGGGCTGTAGTTTCCGTATCAGTTTCATTAATTCTACCGAACCCCAATCGTCTTTTCCTTTACCGATATTGCCATACTGAGGAAAAGAAAAATCAAGCCAGAGCACATCAATTTTTCCGTAATTGGTTAACAGCTCTGTGATTTGGTTGCGCATGTACTCCCTATATTTCGCCATATCCCTGCCTTTGTTCAATCGGTCAAATGCGGCCGTATCTTTCCTATCTTTTAAACGCAGGGGGTGCATTTCATCCACGGTATAATCAGGATGGTGCCAATCGAGCAAAGAATAATAAAATCCTACATGTATCCCTTCTGCACGAAAGGCATCCACATATTCTTTTACCAAATCCCGACCCGCTTTTGTATTGGTCGATTTATAATCCGTGTACTTGCTATCGAACAAACAAAATCCTTCGTGATGCTTGGTGGTGAGCACGGCGTATTTCATGCCGGCTGCTTTTGCCTTTTTTGCCCAAGCTTTCGGATCGTATTGGTCTGGGTCAAAATTGTCAAAATATTTTTGATAGGCTTCGTTGCTGGCATACTCCATGTTTTTTATCCACTCATGCCTAGCAGGCAATGCGTACAATCCCCAATGGATAAACATACCGAAGCGGCTATTGGCCCACCATTGCATGCGCTTTTCTTTTTGTACGGCCGTTTCATTGCCCAGTTTTTTCTTTTGGGCATTGGCATCGAACGACAACAACAACCCAAGCGACATGGCCGCTGTAAAAAATGTTTTTCTATTCATAAAATGTTTTATATAAATGTAATAACCTGTTCTGGAAAATGACTATCTACAATGATTGAATATGTTTAAAGCGCACATTGCCAACGGTGTTCGGCCTATTTTTTTCCGGCAGGGAAATGGAGCCCACCCACTCGCCATCCTTATTTTTCTCCACTACTACTTTCCGCCAAGTAAATGCTCCTTTTTCGTAATCGAACGATTCCCCATCATCATCGTATAAACTAAAGCTGCCATTTTTTTCACCATAATGCCTAAATTCTATGGCCACTTGTTCATTCGGTTTTGCTGCATGTAACAGGGGCGGCTGCATCGGTATAATGGCGCCATCTTTTACATAAACAGGAATTTTATCAAGGCCGGGCGTTACGGTGATTATTTCGCCGTTGCCAGCAAATGCCCCGGTGTAAAAGTCGTACCAGTTGCCCTTTGGCAAAATAACCTTTCTTGATTTTTCGCCAGTAAACATTGGTGCAACCAATAAATATTCACCTGCCATATATTGATCTTTTATCTCTTTGGTTGTAGCTGCTAAATATGGATTTTCTTCCAGATTGGTATTGGCTTTTTCTTTTGTTATGGGCTGATAGAAACCTTCCTCCAAACCCATGCCCCGGAATGGCGGCGTGCCCTCAAAGTGATATTTTGCAAAAGTGGTGTACCAATAAGGAACCATTTGCATGCGTAATAAGGTCATGGCTTTTACTTGCTCTGCCACTTCTGGGTACGACCATGGTCTTGTACCGCTTGCCCATGCATTGATCATCGCCATGGGTGAAAAAACAACGGTCTGCATCCTACGCAACCACTCTTCCGCAGTGGCAGATGCCCTAGCCTCAGGCGTCCATAACACACCGGAATAACCGCTGTTGATCAGCGCTGTGATAAAGTCTTGGTGCTTGTAATAGTCGTTGTAAATAACATATGGAAAAGAAACAGCGCCCGCATTCGAAGCCCTTATCAATCCGTAGGTTCGTTTATTTTGTTGGTGAAAAATGTCCGTGCTGTACCGTTGCATCAACACACCATATGTTTGTCGCATTTGTTCAGCTGATAAGCCACTTGGAAACTTTGCCACGTCTGGCCATAGCCAATTATCCCGACCGTCTACTTCATCGATTTTATATCCACTTACACCCAAATTAATTTGATCCTTCTTTAATTGAGCAAAAAAACATGTTCGTGCAGGGGCCATGTTAAAGTCTGGCACCGCACCGTTCCAAACGGTATGCGAAGCAGTATAAGGTAAAATATTTTTATAGAAAGCAGCGTATTTGGAAACGTAAGGATTTATCCATAAGTTAAGTCTTATATTCTTTTCGAGCATCTTTGAAACAAATTTTTCCGGCTCAGGAAATCTGGTTTTATCCCATTCAAAACTGCCTGGATACGACTTGCTTTGCCAGCCAGGTTCCAAACCAATGAAATCCAATGGATATCCTTTTTCCTCAAAAGCATCTGCTTCTTTTTCTACTTCGGTGGCGTTGTATAGCGATTTCACTCGCTGGGTAAATCCTAATCCCCAGCGAGGTGGCAAGCAACCACCACCATTGAATAGATTGAAGCGCCTCACGGCATCCAATGGCGTTGGCCCTGCAAACACATACACTTCCACGCCAGCGGCCGGTACCAGTATTTCTACCGCATCAGAATACGGTTGTGCGGTCCAGTTTTTATCTGTATTTCTGTCTTGCTCTGCGGGTACATTTTTGCCTTCTTTCTTTACGCCAGTGCCCGCATATACATCCATGTAGCGAGCTGAATTTATAAATACTCCATAGCCTTTCGAAGAAACATAAAAAGGTGTTGGTGCATGCGTACGGCCATCATCTTTGCCAGTATAATGGTCCACATGCAAGCGTAAAATTTTACCCCGCTGGTTTACCGTTTGAAAATTCAATCCAAAGCCATACAACTGCTCTTCTTTATCTAATGGAAAACTTACATATGTTTTGTTATCGGTGATGCTTCCAGAAATATCGGATTGAACAAATGGAAAATTGGCAACACCCATTTTTGTAATAGCCGTTGTATTAGGCAATACGCCTGACGCATTTAATAAATCGTACGCTTCAGGTTTGCCCACCTTTCCTTTCCATATACCAGGGGCAATTTGCTGCCAAATTATTTGCTGCGCAAATGCGTTGGTGCAGCATACCGCAAACAAAATAGAAGCAATTATTGATAGCAATTTATTCATAGAAACTATTATCAGGTAAATCTGTTATCGATTTTTAATTATAAACTTTTCTTTATGCTCATTTACCCAAACACCCGCCTTTTTCAACGTATCAACAGATGGCGCTGGAATTTTACCGGTACCATCAGGCCCCACGTTCAATAGGAAATTTCCACCTTTCTGCAATACCTCAGACAATTTATGGGTGATGGTTTCAGTTGAT
>Ga0247739_10000533_pt1 | contig 13526 bp, 8 predicted proteins | sample UWRJL058202B2_FD_180943 | JGI IMG/M metagenome (GOLD analysis project Ga0247739, IMG submission 180943) | Plant litter microbial communities from Arlington Agricultural Research Station in Wisconsin, United States - UWRJ-L058-202B-2 | ecosystem: Environmental > Terrestrial > Plant litter >...
CGTTGAGGCCGGCGTGGTCGCCGTCTTCGGTGATGGCGGCCCGCAGGCGGGCATCGTCCTGGCGATCTGGGCGGTCGGTTCGATCGTCGGCGGCCTGGCCCTCGGACACGTGCCGATCGGCCCATGGGCGCTCGCCCGCCGGATGCTGATCGTGTTCATCGGGCTCGCGCTGTCGATGCTGTACACGATCGTCGAGGGCAGCGGGCTGGAGTTCTGGTGGCTGTCGGTGGGGCTGCTGATCGCCGGCATCGGCATTGCTCCAGCGCTGGCGGTGATTTTCGCGATCGTGTCATCCAGCGTCAAGTTCAGCGATACGGCAGAGGCCTACGGCTGGATCGGAACCGGACAGCTGATCGGTGCCGCCCTCGGCTCGGCCGCCGCCGGCTTCCTGATCGACTCCGACGGCGCCATCGGCGGCTTCTGGGCGGCGACGATTCTCGCGGCCCTCGGAGTGATCGTGCCGACCGTGCTCCGCAGTTGGCATCCCGATCTGCGGGGCCGGGATGCCAGCCCGCAGGCCGACACCGAGCCCGTCGCCGTGCAACCCAGCTAGGCATTCTCGCCGCAGCGCCGACCAGCGCTACGACTGGGACACGATCATGAAATTCGGTCACGTCATTGAGCATCGGGCGATAACGGGCTATACATTAAGCACCCCTGCATCGCGGTCTCCACCCTAGGGAACCCGATGTAATGCTCTCAGGACCCCGGAGTGCACTGTGATCTATGGTCGACCCGAACACCTTTGGACCCCCGTGGGCGCCGAGGAGTCCCTAGGGTAAGCGTCGAGCGAGATGCGTGCGACTGGGCGTCACGCTGAGCGCATCAGAGTCCGGCGGATCACCGCCGCGGCGCACGAGTCCTCGCTCATTTTCGTCGGGGATTCCGGCATCGGCAAGACGCATCTCCTCGAGTCGATCCAGGCGGCCAGCCCGATCGACGCGGTACTGCTTCGCGTGAATCCGGCCGAGACCGCGTGGCCACTATCCGGATTCTCGGCCATGCTCTCCTCGATCAACGACTCGCGGGCCGTCGAGTTCGGTGGACGATTCGTGCTTCGCTCGACCGAGCCCGAGCACATGTTCGCCGCGGCACGCGACCTCCTCGTTCTCATCCGGGGGCTCGCGCTGTCTCCCATGCTGCTGCTGGTCGATGACATCGACCTGATGGACCCCGAGAGCCAGGTACTCGTGGGGTTCATCGCCGGTCGTCTGGGCGGCACCGGCATCCGTTTGGTCGCCACCGCCACGCGGGTCCGCGCGTCGGGGCCGTTCGGCGGCATCCCGCAGGAAACCCTCGAGCCCCTCGACCAGGAGGACGCGCTGCTCATGGTCGACCAGGTCGTGCGCGGCCCGGCCGATGAGGGCACGCTGTCGATCATTGCCGCACAGTCCGACGGCAACCCCCGGGCGCTGGTCGAGAACCTCGCGAGCCTCACGACCGAGCAGATCGCGGGTCAGCATCCGCTCATGCTCCCGATGGTGCCGGGCCGCACCGCGCGGACCGTCGCCCTCCGCTCGATGGAACAGCTCGGCCGCACCCAGCGCGCCATGCTCGACCGGCTCAGTACGTCTCCGCTGAGCCTGCGCTCCGTCGCGATCGCCACCGGGATCATGGAGGAGGACGCGCTTCACGACCTCATCTACGCGGGCCTGGTGGATGTGCGCGGCCCGTTCGTTGTGGTCCGCAGCGCCACCCTGCGGTCTCACGTTTACTGGTCGATGAGCGGCAAGGCACGGCGGGAGCAGCACGCCGTCGCCGCGACGGCGTACCGAGACGCCGACAGCCGGATAGCCCTGTGGCACTCGAGCTTCGGCGACGAGCGGGTTGGCGCCGAGGCCGTGATGGCGGCGGCGGTCTCGCTGGCTCGGGAGGGGCAGGTCGCAGCAGCGGTCGAATTCGCCGAGCACGCCCGCCGGCAGGCGGGCGACGGCGCCGTGCTGCTGACCTCGCTGGCAACGCTGGCCGAGACGCTCTTCCGCCGCGGCGAGCTGGCACTCGCGTCGCGTTTCGTGGAGGTGGGGCTGGCCGTCGCCGACGACTCCGAGGCGGGCCGCTGGCTCTCCGTGCTGCGCCTGAAGGTCGGGTTCCTTCATGACGAGCGGCTGCCCGACCGGGACTTCGACTACTGGTTCGCGGCGTACCGCACCCACCCCCGAGCGTGCTCCGAGTTCCTGGCGATTGCCGCGCTGTGCCTCACCCTGCGCTGGGAGATCGAGCCGGCGCGCTCGATCCTCGAGCGAATGGACGAGTCGGTGACCGGGTCCAGTCCCTCGGCGCTGCAGCTTCGCACCAGCACCGCCCGGCTGCTGTCTGCGACCGCCGGTGCACCGCCGTCGGTAGATGCTCCGCTGCCGACCACGCAGTCCTCCGCCGACCGCGCCGTCACCATGATCATCGAGGGGCGGGCGGCCAGCCTTGCCGAGCGCTACCCGCAGGCGCGCCGACTGTTCTCCATCGTGCTCGGGCAGCGACCCGCAGCCGAGCCCGTCTGGGTGAAGGCGGCCCACTACCTGCTTGCAGACAACGAGATACGAGCCGATCACTTCGCGTTGGCGCGCGCCGCCGTGGCCGACTGGCGCGCGTCGAGCGGTGCACGGTCGCTCCCGGCAACCACCAGTTACCTGGAGGCCTGGTCGGCCTATGCGGAAGGCAAGACAGCTGATGCCCACGACCTGCTCACCGAAGGCCTCGGGCGACACCGGGCCGACGGCTTCCCCGCCGTCACCTCGCGCATGCTCGCACTGAAGGGCGAGCTATTCCTGATCGAGGGCGACCCCGACGAGGCCGAGCGTCAGCTGTCCCTCGCTGACATGGTGGCAGCCCCGTTCGCGAATCCCGCTCTGGTCCGCCACCGCGCCGACCACATCGAGGCGGCCGCGCTCGCCGGACATGCTGCGAGCGCTGCGGATGCTCTCCGGGAGTTCGCGCGGCGTGCGGCCGAGCATCCGTCCCGCTGGTCGGAACTGGCACTCGGGCGGGCCCGGGCGGCACTCGCCCAGGACGAGTTGTCGCTGGTGCGGTACGACGAGGCCACCGCGGCGTTCCGCCCCGACGATTCGAGCCTCGCGGCCGGCCGCCTGCACCTCGCGCACGCGGCGAAGCTCCAGAGCCTCGGCATGCACGCCGACTCCCGTGCCGTGCTGATCGCCGCGCGCGCCTCGTTCGACCGGGCTGGCGCGATTCCGTGGCTTCGGCGAGTCGACGACATGCTGGGGCTCGAGCCGGAGGCGGGCGACTCCACTCTCTGGCGCAACCTGAGCGATGACGAGCTGCAGGTGGTGCACCTCGTGCAGCAGGGCCTCCGGAACAAGGAGATCGCCTCGCGCCTCTACATCTCGGTGCGCACCGTGGAGCTGCGGCTCACCCACGTCTATCGCAAGGTCGGTGCCCGATCCCGGTCGCACCTGGTCTCGCTCATGTCCTGACGGGATCAACCTGGTGCACGCTCCGACGCTCGGGGCTCGTCCAGGTTCCGGACGTCGTGGGGCCGAAGGCGCGGCCGAGGGCGCGAAGGCAGAGGAACGCGTCGAGCGTTCGCAGCAAGGGGAACACCGCTCCCCACACCAGGAAGGCCGGGCGTCGTGTGATGATCGCGACGGCCACGGTGAGCAGGTAGTCGGGCAGCAGCACCCCCAGGGCGATCGCCAGGGGTGGAAGTATCGCTACCAGCGCCGACGCCACAGTGGGATCGGGGCCGTCGTTCAGGTCGATCGCGGCGCCGGTGAGCGACGTCGCAAGCAGCGGGAAGAAGGCCAGCATCAGAATGCTGCTCGCCAGCAGCTCGGCAATGAAGAACCCCAGCACCACCCAGAAGGTGCCGAGGTGCGGGCCGTGCCGACGGACCGTCTGCCAGAAACCCAGGTTCCAGCGGCCGACCTGCTTCGCGTAATCCTTCAGGGTGTCGGGATCCTGGGTCAGCGCGATCGCCGCGTGCGGATGGAACGCGATCCTGCCGAGCTTCTTGGCGTGCACCTCGAAGGTCATGTTGTAGTCCTCGATGGTCAGCCCGGCGGCGGCGATGTCGATGTCCGCGAGGATTCGGCTGCGGTACATGCTGGCGAAGCCGGGCACGATCGTCACCGCGTTCACCCTGCTTGCGGCCTGCCCGAACTTGAGGAAGTACTGCATGGCGATGTAGACCCGCTCGCGGTAGGCGAGCACGATCCGACCGGCGAGCGACGATGGGTGCGCGTCGGGAAGGGTCGTCGCCCGGCCGGCGACAGCAACGACCGACGGGTCGGAGAAGAGCGGCAGCCCGGTGTCGAAGTAGTCCGGCGCCAGCTGGGTGTCTGCGTCGAGTAGCAGCACCAACTCGAATCGTGCGGCGAGATCGAACTCCTCGATGACGGCGGCGAGCGCGCTGGCCTTGCCTCGGTTCGGGTGCAGCTCGAGTACGGTTGCCCCGGCGGCCGCCGCGATGTCCGCCGTCGCGTCGGTTGATCCGTCGGAGACCACGAACACGTTCTCGACCGGCAGCATGCCCGCTGCCGACGCGATGGTCTTGGAGATCACCAGTTGCTCATTGTGCGCGGCGACGACGACGGCCACCTGATCGCGGGACGGGGGCGCCGTCGTCCGCGCCACCGGCGAGCCTCGTTCCAGTCGAGCGGTGAGCACGCGGGCAGCACCCACGAGCGTCCAGACGATGGTGTTCAGACCGATCGTCAGGAGGACGGCGATCAGGAACGTCGTCATATCGGGCCTTTCGGGTACAGGTGACTCGACGGTAACGCTGCGCGGGCTCAGCCCGACCGCAATCCCCCGACGGGAAATCCGCATCGATCGGCGGGAAACCGCAATCACCCGCAGTCCTGATGTCGATTCCCGCACTCGGGTCAGGATCCGTTGACCGGTCGTCGGCGGGGGAGGACGGTGGTCCCGAGCTGAACGGTGAACCATTCTCAACCCCGACGCAGTACCCGTTCGCTCGGACCCGCATCCCCTGACCCTGGAGCCCCTGTGACCACGATCGACGCTGCCCGCGATACCACCCTGCCCACATCCCGGCCCACTTTCACCGCGTCGCTGCCGAGCGCCGCGCTGGGTCAACCACCGGTCACGCACCGGCGGGGCTTCGACTACGACGTGGCCATCCTCGGCCTCGGGTACGTAGGCCTGCCCACCGCGCTGGCCTATCACCACAGCGGAAGTCGGGTGCTCGCGCTCGACATCTCCCCCGCTCGCCTCGCCGTGATCGAGGCCCGTGCCGCAGACCTTCTCGATTCCGACCGGGATCGCCTCGACATCGCCCTCGGGCACGACGGGTTCACGCTCACGAGCGATCCGGAACTGCTGCGCTCTGCGGCGTCGGTGATCGTGTGCGTGCCGACCCCCGTCGACGATCACCTCATCCCCGACCTCACCCTCCTGCGCCGCGCCTGCGAGATGGTGGTGGATCGCGCGGTCGACGGGCAGCTCTTCATGCTGACCTCGACCACCTACGTGGGGTGCACCCAGGACATGCTGGTGACCCCGCTCGAGGCGAGGGGCTTCGAGATCGGTCGCGACGTGTGCGTCGCCTTCAGCGCGGAGCGCATCGACCCGGGCAACTCGGCGGTCTCGCACGACGACGTGCCCCGGGTGGTCGGGGCCGGCAGCCCCGAGTGCGAGGAACGCGCGGTGCAGCTCCTCGAGCGCTATGCAGCCAGCGTGCACCGGGTGCGCTCGCTCGCGGCGGCCGAGATGACCAAGCTCCTGGAGAACACGTTTCGTGCCGTCAACATTGCCCTGGCAAACGAGTTCGCCGACATCTGCCGGGCGCTCGACCTCCCGGTGACCGACGTGATCGACGCCGCCGCCACCAAGCCGTACGGGTACATGAAATTCCTGCCGGGGCCCGGTGTGGGTGGGCACTGCATCCCGTGCGATCCGCATTACCTCCTCTGGCAGCTGCGCACGAAGCACATCAATGCCCCCGTGATCAGCCAGGCGATGACAGAGATCGCTGGCCGCCCTGGCCGCGTCGTCGACCGGGTGCGCGATGTGCTCTCTGATGCGGGCCATGGGCTGTCCCGCGCGCGAGTGCTCGTGGTCGGCGTCGCCTATAAGCCGAATGTCGCCGACCTGCGGGAATCGCCTGCACTCGAGATCATCGACACCCTCATCGAGCGCGGTGCCGAGGTCAGCTTCGTGGATGACCACATCCCGAGCATCCGCCGGCCCGACGGCAGTGTGCTCGAATCGATCGACGACCCCGCCGCCTTCGACGCCGAGATCGTGATCCTGCACACCCGCCACGACTCGGCGGATCTGAGCTGGATCCGCAGCGACCAGCTCGTGCTCGACACGACCTATCGCGAGGCGTCCATCCCCCAGCGGATCCTGCTGTGAGCCGGGCCATGAGAAGCGTCGTCACCGGCGGAGCCGGCTTCATCGGCAGTCACCTCGTGCGCCACCTGCTCGCGCAGGGCGACCGGGTGGTGGTTATCGACAACATGTCGACCGGCAGCCCGGCCAACCTCGAGCAGCTCGCGGGAGACCCGGACCTCGCCGTCATCAACGGGTCGATCCTCGACCGTGACCTGCTCGACGAGACGGTCAGGGGCGCCGACCGGGTGTTCCACCTGGCCGCCGCCGTGGGGGTGCGATTGATCGTCGAGCGACCGCTCGAGGGCCTGCGCACCAACATCCACGGCACCGAGAATGTGCTCGACGCCTGCCTGGCGCACGGCGCCCGGTTGCTGCTCGCCTCCACGAGCGAGGTCTACGGCAAGAACACCGCAGACCGGCTGCACGAGGACTCCGACCGCGTTCTCGGCTCCACCCTGCTCTCGCGCTGGAACTATGCGGGCGCGAAGGGCATCGACGAGGCGTTCGCGCACGGTTACTGGCGTGAGCTGGGGCTCGCCGTGGCGATCGTGAGGCTGTTCAACACCGTCGGCCCCCGCCAGACCGGCCGGTACGGGATGGTGGTGCCGACCCTGGTGAGCCAGGCGCTGGCCGGCACGCCCCTCACCGTCTTCGGAGACGGACGGCAGACCCGCTGCTTCTCCTACGTCGGCGACGTCGTGCCCGCCATGGTGCGCATCGAGGAGAATCCGGATGCCTCGGGGCAGGCCGTCAACCTCGGCGGTGCGACCGAGATCTCGATCCTCGACCTCGCCCGCCGGATCGTCGAGCTCACCGACAGCGACAGCCGCATCGAGTTGGTACCGTACGCCGATGCGTACCCGCCCGGGTTCGAGGACATGCGCAGGCGCGTACCCGACAACTCCCGCGCGAAAGCGCTGGTCGGGTTCGAGCCGACCACCACGATCGACCAGATCATCGGGCACGTCGCGGGCGACCTCGCTCGCCGCTACGCGCTGGGCGTCTGATGTGCGGCATCATCGCGTGCCGCACGCTCGACTCGGCAGCGCCATACCTGTTGCGATCGCTCGGACTGCTCGAGTACCGGGGCTATGACTCCGTGGGCGTTGCGGTGCTCACCACGTCGTCGTCGACCGCCGTCATCCGGTCCGTCCACCGGGTCGAAGACCTTGCTCGCCAGGTCGCTGAGTGGCAGGGCCAGACGCTCGGCACGGTGGGCATCGGGCACACCCGCTGGGCCACCCACGGCGCGGTGACGGAGGCGAACGCGCATCCGCACCGGGACTGCACCGCCCGCATCACGGTGGTGCACAACGGCATCATCGAGAACTCGACCACCCTCCGCGCGGAACTTGTGCTGCGCGGTCACGAGTTCTCGTCCGACGTCGACTCCGAGGTGATCAGCCATCTCGTCGAGGATGCGGTCAACGACGGCAGAGACCTGAGGGATGCGGTGCTCGCCACCGTCTCCCGGCTCGAGGGATCGTGGGCCATCGTGGTGATGGATGCGGCAACGGGCCGTACCGTTGGCGCCGCCAATGGCTCCCCGCTCGTTCAGGCGACCTCTGAGATCGGCGCGTTCTTCGCGAGCGATGTCGGCGCGATCTCCGACTGGGTCGACGAGTTCCGCCCGCTGCGTGATGGAGACGTCGTCGAGCTGGCCGCCGTGCCGGTGTGGCTGAGCCGCGGCATCGTGAGCACGGCCCCCGAGGTTCGGGTTGCCGATCGGTCCCGATCTCTGGCGCTCGCCACCGGCTATCCGGATTTCATGGGCAAGGAGATCGACGAGCAGCCGGAGGTTGCGGCCCGGATTCTGGATGACCTCCTGCCGGGCATCCCGAGCGGCGCGCTGTGGCGCGATCTCGGCTTGCCCGATTTCGACCGCGTTGCCGTAGTGGGTTGCGGCACGTCACTGAACGCTGGGACGGTGGTCGGGCAGGCCATCGGGAGGCTCGGCGGGCTGCCGTTCCAGCCCCTCGTCGCGAGCGAGGCGGCGAGCGCCGCCCTGGAACCGGGCACCCTGGTTCTCGCGTTCAGCCAGTCGGGTGAGACCGCCGACGTGCTGCGAGCGATCGACCACGCCAAGACGATGGACGTCTCCATCCTGTCGCTGACGAACAACCCGCACTCGTCGCTTGCCCGCCGGTCGGACTCGATCGTCAACTGCCAGGCCGGGGCGGAGATCGGCGTTGCCGCGACCAAGACGTTCACGGCACAGGCGGTGACGGGTGTCTGCGTCGCGCTCTCGGCGCTCGCCGCCAGCGGACGGCTGTCGCGGCAGGTGACGTCGCGCCTCGCGGACGACCTGCGTCACCTCCCCGACCTGCTGGCCCAGTCGATCAGCGTCTCGAAGGAGGTCGTGCCTGACCTGATCCCCGACCTGATCGGCGCGACCGGATTTCTCTTCCTCGGGCGCGCCTCCGGCGTCGTCTACGCGGCCGAAGGCGCACTCAAGCTCAAGGAACTCACCTACCGCTGGGCCGAGGCCTACCCCGCCGGCGAGCTGAAGCACGGCCCGCTCGCGCTCGTCGAGCACGGCACCCCCGTCATCGTCGTCGACAACGACGACCGGCGGCTGGCAGGAAACATCGCGGAGGTGGAGGCGAGGGGCGGCATGGTGCTCCGAGTCGGACGCTCCGGAACGACCATCCCCGCCCTGGGCCGGAGCATCGAGCCCCTGCTCAGCGGCGGGATGGACCAATGGGGGCCACTGGAAGCAGTGGTCCCCCTGCAAGTTCTCGCCCGGGAACTCGCACTGGCGCTGGGACGCGACGTCGATAAGCCGCGCAATCTCGCCAAATCCGTCACCGTCGATTGACCAAGAGAGACAGGAAAATGAAAGACTCACTGCGCACCCTGCTGAAGAGCCGGTTGACGTGGGGCATCGCCAGCGTCATCGGCATTCTCGCCCTCGTCATCCCGTTCGCCCTGCGGGGGCCTACCCTGCCCGCAGAACCCGTTGCCCAGAAGCCCGCCGCCGAAGCTCCCACCCAGCGGCCGGCGAAGACGCCGCCGACCAAGCCCAAGCCGAGCTCGAAGCCCACCACTCCGACGCCCCCGGTCGCGGCTGCTCCCAGCACGCGACCGAGTACGCCGACACGGCCGACCACCCCGCCTCGGCCGCCTCGCCCGACGACACCAACGACGCCGACGACGCCGACAACACCCACGACGCCAAGCACTCCCACAACGCCGTCAACACCGACCACCCCGACAACGCCAACCACCCCCACCACCCCGACTACGCCAACGACGCCAACCACCCCCACGCGTCCGCAGACCGTCGTCAGCCTCACGTTCGATGATGGCAACGCCGACCAGTTGGCCGCGGCGGCCGCGATGAACACGTACAACATCGATGGCACGTTCTACGTTGTCTCCGGATACGTGGGCGCGGGTGGTTACTTCACCCGGGCGAACCTGTCGGCTTTGGCCGCCGCCGGCCACGAGATCGGTGGCCACACGGTGAATCATCCCGACCTGACGACGCTCCCCGTCGACGAGGTCAAACGACAGGTGTGCAACGACCGCGCGACCCTGAGCAGTTGGGGCTTCGCGGTGCGCAGCTTCGCGTACCCGTTCGCGGAGAGCATCCCGGCCAATGAGACCGCGGTGAGCGAGTGCGGCTACAACAGCGCGCGCATGCTCGGCGATATCAAGTCGCGATTCGGATGCTCGGATTGCTCGTACGCGGAGTCGGTTCCGCCCGCGAACAAGTTCTACACCAGGGCGCTCGACCAGGTCGAGAGCTCGTGGACGCTGCAGGACCTCAAGGACGGCGTCACCAATGCGGAGCGCACCGGTGGGTGGGTGCAGTACACCTTCCACAACATCTGCCCCACGACCTGCGGTGAGCTGAGCGTGAGCCAGTCGGTGTTCAACTCGTTCCTCGCCTGGCTGGCCCCGCGCTCCGCGTCGATGAACACGGTCACGAAGACCGTGGGCAACGTGATCGGCGGCGCCGTCAAGCCGGTCGTGAACGGACCGGCCGTGACGCCCCCGACCGGCGGAACGAGCGGGGTCGTCAACCCCGGCCTCGAGAACGTCGGCAGCAACGGCGTGCCCAGCTGCTGGTTCCAGGCGCCCTATGGAGACAACACCGCCACCTTCTCGCTGGTCGCTCCCGGCCACACCGGGTCGATCGCCAACAAGATCGCGATGAGCAGGTGGGTCTCGGGTGATGCCAAGCTGCTGCCCACCTTCGATCTGGGCAGCTGTGCTCCATCGGTACTCGCGGGTCACTCGTACTCGCTGCGCTCCTGGTACAAGTCTTCGGTCGTCACCCAGTTCGCGGTGTACCTGAGGACGTCGGCCGGCGCCTGGCAGTACTGGACCTCGAGCCCGTGGTTCGGCGCGTCGACGACGTGGACGGAAGCCGAGTGGACCACTCCGGTGATCCCGGCCGGGTTCAACGGAATCAGCTTCGGCCTGAACATCTTCTCGGTCGGAGAACTCATCACCGATGACCACTCCATCTACGACAGCGTGGGAGCGCCGCCCGCCAACCCCGGGGCACCCACCCCGCCGGCAGCGGCACCCGCACCGTCGGCGGCGCGGACCGCTCCGTCGGCACCTGCCGAGGCACCGGAACCGGCGACGCCGGACGCGATCACCGGTGAACCCGGCACGAGCACGGCACCCGCCGCGCCGGAGAGCGGAGAAGCGCCGGCTACCCCGGCGCCCTCGCCCTCGGCACCCGCGCCGTCGCCCGCGCCGTCTGCACCCGCCCCGACGGCGCCCGCAGAACCGGCACCGGTCGTACCTGCACCGGCACCGGAGCCTGCGCCCGTCGACGTGATCCCGCCGGTGCTGGGAATCCTCCCGGACATCACGGTGCTCGTGGCCGACCCGGAGTTAGCCCCTACCCCGTGATAATCGGCCACAGCAGGGTGGCGCGCATCGCCAGCACGGCGGTGCGCGTCACCTTGGCGTGCGTCATCCTGACTCTCGCCGGCTGTGTTCCCGGCAGCGCGCACACGCCGCTGCCGAGTTCGACCCCCTCATCTACCCGGACTCGCCCCACCCCCAGTCCGTCCCCGACTCCACCGCCCGAACCGCCGGCTCCTCCGCCGCCGGCCCCTCCCCCTCCCGCTGGCTCCGTCTACCCCTGGCACACGGGTATCGTGTCGACGACCTTCTGGGTGGGCGAGATCTTCGACCCGGACGCCCCGGATGGCAGCCAGGAGATCTCCACCTACGACTCCGATTGGCTCGCCAGCTACGGCGGATGCGACGGCATCGCCGCCGACGGATGCGCGACCGAGCGCAGGACCGCCGCCAACGGGTACTTCCCGTCGTCGATGACCCCGCTGCAGAACCCGTTCTATCTCGACCTGCCGTACGACGACATCAACGACGACGAGGGCTTCGCCCAGCGCGACTCGGTGATTCCGTGGGCCGCCGAGTACGCCGCGCATCGCGGTGACCGGTCGGTCAGCTACCTCAAGAACCGGTGGGTTGAACTTCGCCGCAACGGCGCCACGTGCTTCGGCCAGGTCGAGGACGCCGGCCCGGGCGAGTACCACGACGCGGCATATGTCTTCGGCGGCGACGACGCGAGACCGGTGAACCAGCGGTACGGGGGCGCGGGGATGGACGTCTCCCCTGCCCTGACCGGGTGCCTCGGGTTTCCGGAGGTGAATGGAATCGCCGACGGGATCCAGTGGCGATTCGTCGACGAGCGCGACGTCCCTCCGGGCCCCTGGAGAACCCTGGTCACGACCAGTGGAGTGCGCTGAGCTACCAGCGCTCGTGAACCTCGGCGCGGAAGAAGCGGTCGTACAACTCGGTGACCCGCTCGGTGATCTCGAGCTCGCCGACCGAGCCCGCGCTCGCGTTGGCGCGCGCCTGCTCCACGTTGCGCGCTCCCGGGATCACGGTGGTGACGCCGGGCAGCTGTGCGAGCCACGCCAGCGCGGCCGTCGGCGCCGCGAGCCCCAGCGATTCGGCCAGCGCGCTGAACTCCTGCGCGGCCGTGACCCCGGTCTCGAAGTCCACGCCGGAGAAGGTCTCGCCCACGTCGAACGCCTCACCGTTGCGGTTGTAGTTGCGGTGGTCGTCGGCGGCGAAGGTGGTGTCCTTGGTGTACTTGCCGCTGAGCAGGCCCGACGCGAGCGGTACCCGCGCGATGATCGCGACTCCCGCCGCCGCTGCGGCCGGCAGCACGCCGTCGAGGGGCTTCAGGCGGAAGGCGTTCAGGATGATCTGCACGCTTGCCACGTTGGGCCGAGCAATCGCGGCGAGCGCCTGCGCCGAGGTCTCGACGCTGATGCCGTACCGCGCGATCACGCCCTCGTCGACGAGCGTGTCGAGGTTGTCGTACACCGCGTCGCTCTCGATGACCGCGGTCGGCGGGCAGTGCAGCTGGACCAGGTCGAGGGTGTCGACTCCGAGGTTCGCGCGCGAGCGGTCGGTCCAGGCCCGGAAGTTCGCCATCGAGTAGTTCTCGGGAACCTGCTCGAGTCGCCGGCCCATCTTGGTCGCGACGAAGATGTCGGGGTGATCGGCGATGAAGCGGCCGATGATCGTCTCGCTGCGGCCGTCGCCGTAGACATCTGCCGTGTCGAAGACCGTGACACCCGACTCGACCGACGCCTCGAGGATGGCCGTGGCATCCGCCTCGCTCACATCTCCCCAGTCGGCGCCCAGCTGCCAGGTTCCGAGGCCGATGACGGAGAGGGGCCGGCCCAGACGGGGGGCGATGCGGGTGTCCATCCCTCCACCATACGGGCGTTCGCCGCGCACTCGGCTCAGCCGATGACGCCCGCAAGCGCTTTCGAGAGCCGGGTACGCAGCAGGTGATCGCTGACCTCCACCCGATGCATGGTCACGTGCCGCATCTGGCCGACGATGCGCATGGTGCCGGCGGCGATGAACTCGTCCTGGGCTCCATAGACGACGTCGATCGGCACCCGCACCGCGGCGATGTCGCTCACCGTGGTCTGCGACTCGATGCAGTTCTCCAGGCTCAACATGAAGGCCGTCCAGTTGCGCTCCGACAGTTCGAGCACGTCGCCGAGCTGGAGGATGGCGGCGATTCGGGCCGCGCTGGTGATGGTGAACTGCTTGTTGGCCCGCATGAATTCGTACACCCGCAGGTACGCACCGACCTGGCTGCGCACCCGCGGATCGCTGATCTCGGCGGGCGACAGGTAGATGGGCGGGCTGGCGAGGATGAGGCGGCTGATCTGGGCCGGATGAACGGCCGCAAGCCG
>Ga0247739_10000534_pt1 | contig 13523 bp, 12 predicted proteins | sample UWRJL058202B2_FD_180943 | JGI IMG/M metagenome (GOLD analysis project Ga0247739, IMG submission 180943) | Plant litter microbial communities from Arlington Agricultural Research Station in Wisconsin, United States - UWRJ-L058-202B-2 | ecosystem: Environmental > Terrestrial > Plant litter >...
TGGACTGAAAAATTAAATTGATTTCCACTCAGACTCACGGCACGTTATTTTATATGAACCTGAATGAAAATTCACACTAATTTAAATAGCTGAGATATGAAAAATTACGCAGTAATTACCGGTGCAACGAGTGGTATAGGTTATGAGCTTGCAAAGTTATTTGCTCAGGATCATTACAATCTCGTAATTGTATCACGTGATCAACAGGAACTGGATGCAAAAGCCGAAGAGCTGAAAGGGTATGGTGTTGACGTCATTACTATTTCCAAAGATTTTTTCAACAGACAGGATGCTTTTTCACTATATGATGAAATTAAGAGTAGAGGAATTGAAATTGATGTTTTGGTAAATGATGCAGGACAGGGTGTTTATGGAAAATTTCAGGATACCCAAATAGAAAGAGAGCTGAATATCATTGATCTTAATATTGCGGCAGTCGTTATTTTAACCAAATGCTTTTTACAGGATATGATTGCTAAAAATTCCGGAAAAATCCTGAACGTAGCCTCTATCGCAAGTAAAACTCCCGGACCGTGGCAATCGGTTTATCATGGCACTAAGGCTTTTGTTCTTTCATTTACAGAAGCAATAAGAGAAGAATTAAAGGATACAGAAATTACAATTACCGCATTGATGCCGGGTGTTACGGACACCGATTTTTTCAACAAAGCAGATATGCAAAATAGTAAAGCCGTTCAGGATCCGGATGCAAAGGCTGATCCGGCGGATGTGGCTAAAGACGGTTTTGATGCATTGATGGCAGGAAAGGACAAAGTAATTTCAGGATTGAAAAATAAAGTACAAATCGGCATGAGCAATTTAATGCCGGATTCTATGGTAGCACATCAGATGAGCGAACAGCAAAAACCTGTTGACGAACAATAAATGTCAAGTTTCATTTCATAAAACTAAAAACCAACTATGAAAGCATTAGTGTTTCACGGTAAAAAAGATGTGCGGGTAGAAAACGTTGAAGATCCAAAAATTCAAAACCCACGAGATACTATTTTAAAAATTACTTCCACAGCTATTTGTGGTTCCGATCTTCATATTTACAATGGTCTTTTACCACAACCAAGAAATATGGTTTTGGGTCATGAGTTTATGGGAATCGTAGAAGAAGTAGGCAGCGGAATTAATAATCTGAAGGTAGGTGACAGAGTGGTAGTTCCATTTGCATTATCCTGCGGCCATTGCCACTTTTGTAACATGCAGTTACCAACACATTGCGAAAATTCCAACCCGGAACATTACGGTCCGGAAGGCGGAATTCTGGAAGGAAAAGGTGGCGGGCTTTTTGGATATACCGATCTTTATGGTGGTTATGATGGCGGACAAGCAGAATATGTACGTGTTCCATATTCAGACATTGGCCCAAGAATTGTTCCTGATGGATTAACTGATGAGCAGGTTTTATTCCTGACAGATATTTTTCCAACAGGCTGGTCAGCAATTGATTGGGCCGATATGAAAGGCGGAGAAGTAGTAGCTGTTTTTGGTTGTGGCCCGGTTGGAATTATGGCAATGAAATCGGCATGGTTACGTGGAGCAAGCAGAGTAATTGGTATTGACATTCAGCCCTACAGATTAGAAATGGCAAAGAAATCGGCTGGTGTTGAAACTATAAACGCTTCACAAACTGATGCCGTGGAACAAATCCGGCAGATGACTTCCGGTTACGGCGCTGATGTTTGTGTGGATGCCGTGGGTATGGAAGCCGACAGGAATTTTATTGAAAAGGCGATGGGTGTGGTCAGAGCGCAAGTTGGAACTATGAAAGTTCTGGGTTATTGTTTCGATGCCGTTCGCCGGGGAGGTACAGTAACAGTAGTCGGCGTATATGGCACTCCGTTTGATAATTTCCCAATTCATCAATGGTTTGATAAGGGTATAAAAATGAAAGGAGGGCAGGCAACTGTGCATAATTATATCGATCATTTGTTTTCATTGGTTCAAACCGGCAAGGTAGTACTTGATGATATTATCACACATAAAGTGCCGCTTAGTGAAGCAGCAAGAATGTATGAGATATTTAATAATAAAGAAGATAACTGTGTAAAAGTCGTCTTGAATCCATAATTGATGACACAATCAATTAAACAGTAAATTGAAAATTAGAGGAGTTGAATAACTGAACCGTATTTGATATTAGCGTAGCTGATAATTATTTAACAATCAGTTATTCAACTCTTTACAATTATTATTTCTGAATATAATAATCACAAAGTGCATTTCAAATCGTAGAGCCTATTCCACATTTCCACTTCCTGATCAGTAGAAAATTTAAGTTATAAATTTCTTTTATCTGAAATTAAAGGAATGAAGCAAATTATTTAATAAGGCTGTTTCAGAAGCATATTTTAAATAGAAAGCCGCATAAAATCGAGTATTGCTACTTATAAACTTTGATTATTATGGAAAATAAAATGAAAAATTCGAAATTCCACCAACTTTTTTTAACTGAACTCAAAGATATTTATTGGGCAGAGAATGAGTTGGTTGGTGCATTGGGAAATATGGAACGAGCCGCCACATCAGAAGGCCTTTCCACAGCATTTAAGAAACACCGGGCCCAGACACAGGAACATGTGAACCGGTTAAGAAATGTGTTTTTATTGTTAGACGAAAAGGCTGAGGGAAAAATTTGTGAAGCCATGAACGGATTGGTCAAAGAAGCCAAGGAAATAATTTCGGATACCGATGCTGATTCAATGGTACGTGATGCCGCTTTAATCATTGCGGCTCAGAAGGTAGAGCATTATGAAATTGCGGCTTATGGCAGCCTTGCTACCCTGGCCAGGATTATGGATCATATTGAGGTGGAGCAGATTTTAGAAACAACATTGCTGGAAGAAAAAATAGCAGATGCTGATTTGACAGATCTTGCTGAAAGTTATATTAATGAACAGGCTTCGGGAGAATAAATAGTTATGTTACACATCTCTAAACCGGCTGTCTGCTATGAAGACGCCGGTTTTTGCAGTTCTAATCAATACATACTTTTAATATTATGGAAATTTTATCTGATTTTTTTGGAGAAGGAAAAGATTTAAATATTTATCAAATGTGTTTGAGGGCAATTGTCATATTCTTTATTACGCTCTTTTTAATCCGGGTTTCCGGAAGGCGGTCATTTGGAATGAGGTCTCCGTTTGATAATATAATTGTTATTCTTTTAGGTGCAATTTTAAGCAGAGCAATTGTAGGAGCATCTGCATTTTTACCTACGATATTAGCTGCATTTGTAATTGTATTTATGCACAGAATTTTTGCCTGGTTAGCTATGTCCTACCCACGTTTGGGAAATATTATTAAAGGGAACAAAATTATACTTTACGAAGACGGAAGGCTTATTGAGGAAAATATGAAAAAAGCTTTATTGAGCAAAAATGATATTGATGAAAGTTTAAGAAAAACGCTGAATATAGATTCTTTTAAAGACATTAAATGTGCTTACATGGAATGCAACGGAGAAATTAGTTTTATCAAAAAAACCTAAAAATACGAACTTCTCTAACTTCATAACTCCTCTAACTTTCCCTAATCATGCTTCAACACATATCTCCCTTTAGCTTTTCCCAGTAGCATATCTTCCAGTTTACCGGACAATTCATTCAAATTAATTTCCTGAATCATTTTGCCGAGATGTAATGGTTTCCAATCAGTTGCCAGCGATTGCCATACCGATTTACGTAAGCCTAACGGTGCCAGTGCTGAGTCGATACCGGCAAGCGTTACACCTCTTAAAATGAATGGAAAAATGGAAGTATTCAGATCCGCCGAGGCGACATTTCCGCAACAGGTTACTACGCCATTTTGCCTGACAGATTTTATAATACCTGATAATATCGGACCGCCAACATTATCGATTCCAGCTGCAAAGTCGGCTGGTGACATAGGACGGCTATTGTATTTTTCGCAAAATTCTTCCCTGTTTAAGATTTGCTTTGCACCTAAAACTGATGTTAAAAACTGATCTTCTTTTTTACCTGAAATTGCTATTACATCAAAGCATAATTTTGACATGATTGCAGTTGCCATACTCCCTACCCCACCCGTTGCGCCGCTAATTACAACAGGTCCATGTTCAGGGGTTATTCCGGCACGAATAATTTTTTCGACTGATAAGCCTGCTGTTAGTCCGGCTGTACCCAGGCTCATTGCTTCTTTTAAAGAAAATCCATCCGGAAGTGCAATTACCCATTCAGCTGGAACACTGATATATTCACCAAAACCACCCCAGGTATTCATACCCAGATCAAATCCTGTAACTAGTACAGCAGAACCCTCAGGAAATTCTGCCGTATTGGATTGGACAACAATTCCGGCAGCATCAATTCCGGGAACATGAGGAAATTTTTTAGTAACTCCTTTATTGCCAGATGCTGATAGTGCATCTTTATAATTAAGAGAGGAATAATTTACCTGAATAAGTATATCATTCTCAGGTAAGCTACCAGTACTGATCTCTTTGATTTCTTTGATAAAACCACTTTCAGTATGGCTTACCAGTAGTGCATGGAATAACTTTGTCATGATCCGAATTTTATCAAAATTAAGTTATCCTTGCGCTTTGTCGAAATTAAATTGGTTTTATTTTGATGCGTTATTTACTAAACTTCAATTTGAATTGTCGTTGCATGCCTGACGGCATTTTAGAAAAAATTTTTATCACTTTTTGCTATTGCGCGGCGGACCGCGGATCTTACATGCCTGACGGCATTTTTAAAACACAAATCCTCTAAACCTTCCTTGCTGTATTAATTACATTCACTCCGTTAAACCTTGCCGTGGAACTTCCATGGGAAACACAACTGCTTTGCGAAGGCTGACCTTTACCATCAAAAAATGATCCTTCTACTCTGAAATCCCGCTGATCACATATTTGTACACATGAATTCCAGAATTCCTGTGTATTAGACTGATAGGCAACATCGCGGAGCATACCTACTATTTCACCATTTTTGATCTCATAAAAAAGCTGTCCGCCAAACTGAAAATTATACCGCTGCTGATCAATAGAAAACGATCCGTAACCGACAATGTAAATTCCTTTCTTTACGTTTTTGATCATTTCTTCAAAAGACAACGGTTCTTTTCCAGGTGCAAGAGAAACGTTTGGCATGCGTTGAAACTGAACTGAACTCCAGCTATCAGCGTAACAACATCCGTGTGATGACGTTTCGCCCAACATGTGAACCTGATCTCTTGTCGCCTGATAATTTACTAAAATCCCGTCCTTAACCAAATCCCATTTTTTCGCTTCTACGCCTTCGTCATCCCAGCCAACGGCACCCATCGAACCTGGCTGCATTTTATCAGCGAAAAAATTAACTTGTTTGCTGCCATAATTGAAAGTTTTTGATTGCCATTTATCCATCGTGGCGAATGAAGTTCCTGCAAAGTTGGCCTCGTAACCAAGTACCCTGTCAAGTTCGGTAGCATGGCCAACCGATTCGTGGATTGTCAGACGAAGATGAGTTGGGTCCAAAACAAGATCGTATTTTCCCGGCTCTACCGACTTAGCTTTAATTTTTTCTTTTACCTGCTGGGCGGCTAGTGTCGCATCGTCCAGCATATCATAATAATTATTAAATAACGTAGTTTTCCTACCGGTAATACTGTCTGCAGGTTTGTTTTCCAAATACTCAAAACCCATTGCTTTGGCTGTACCCAGTGAATTTCTGGTTTGGAACTGTCCGGTTGCCCTGTCAATTCCGGTTACAGTAAATGTTGGCCATAAGCGATGAATATCCTGATCAATATAAGATCCGTCAGTTGAGGCGAAATATTTTTGTTCATTCACCATAAACAACTGTGATTCAATATAATCAGCACCATTCTTTTGAGCTGCTGAATTTACAGTCATCAATAAATCAACCTTTTCCTTAATTGGAACTTCAAAGAGATTTTTGATAATGGGCGTTTTGTAACTTACCTCACCAAAACCTTTTTGGGCAGCCAGTTGAACTGGCTCTTTCAATAATTTACTGTTTGCTTTTGCAATTGCCACAGCTATTTCGGCTGTCTGTGCTACCTGCGATTCCGTTTTTGCTTCTCCCAATGATGCAAATCCCCAACAACCATTTACGATAACCCTTATTCCAACACCATACGATTCGGTGTTCACAATACTTTCAACTTTATCTTCCCGGGTAATTACAAACTGGTTCAAATAGCGGCCAATCCGAATATCAGCATAAGATGCTCCTTTTGATTTAGCAGCGTTAAGACCGGCATCAGCCAGCCGTTTTTTAACCACAATGTCTAAACCTGGTTCCAGAAGCGCTTCGGCAGCAACGGATCTTCCACCCGGACTGAGAGTTGGAAGCATAAATGCTCCGGTACTTAAACCGGCGAGGTGGATAAAATCTCTTCTATTCAAAATAAGTGGCTGGTTAATTGATAACTAAATATACAATTGTTATGTAACGAATGTGAATCAAATAGCTATTTAAAGCAAAAAAACCGGACGAATCGCCGGTTTTCTTATTGTATCTGGAAATATTCATAAAATAAAATTTGTACAACTATTATACAATTTTAATTCGTCTTATTAAATTCAAAATTTTGCGAATCCAACAATCCGTCCGGCACATTCAACTCTCCCGTAGCAGCATCCAAAAGCCCGTTTTGCTCTTCTTCAATATTGGTAGCTTGTGTATAAATATCACCGGCCACCGGTCTTTTTCGCAATTCCTCCTTGAACGACCTGATGAGTGTTGCACGGTCGTCATCGTTTTGAGGTCCACCATAATTTGCAAATCCAAACCCGCCCCATTCACTTACAATTAACGGAGCTTGTTTCCGAAAGAAAAACGGATCGCCAACTACGAGTGGAAAGGCAGCAACAGTATCCAGTTTTCCGGCAGTCAGATCATCCAGCATTTGATTCCATCTCCGGCGATCTGCGGTATATAAGTGAGCCGTTAGTATATCCGACTTCAATGAACCCTCATACGAAATATGCTGCCAGCCATCATTATCAACAACCAAAAACTGCGGATAAGCAATTTGCATGTAGTGGTAAGTATCCATAATATATTCCCTGGTTTCAGGATTTGTCGCAATATCCTGCGCGCCCCAATCTTCATTATACAAACTCCAAATCACAACCGAAGGGTGCGTACCAATCAGTGCAAGCATGCGTAATAGTTCATTACGATGATTAGAGCGGCTTTTTAAACTGGATTGATGCGGGCTAGGCACTTCTACCCAAAGAAGCAAACCGATTTTATCAGCTAATTTATAAATCCTCGGATCAACTCCGGTAATGTGAATCCTGACCAGGTTGCAGCCTAATTTTTTCATAGCATACATGTGCCGTTTTATTTCTTCATAAGAAGATGCACCAGGCTGATACAGAATCCCATCCATATAAATCGGTTCATGATTCAGATACAGACAACTGCCACGTGATTCGATTTTTCGTAATCCAAATTTCGTTTCTATTTCTGCAACATAATCATCTTTATCAACAAGCTGTGCTACCAGCCTGTACAAATGAGGCGTTTCCGGCGACCATAATTGTGCATCAGGAATGCTTATGACAAGTCGCTGTGCTTTTTGTCCGGCTTGCAAAATGAGGGAATATTCGTCCTCTGCAACCAAAGAATCGTTGTCAAAAACTTTCATCCGGATTCTGTATGCGCCGGGATCCTGAATACGTGTTGTAAGATTAAAACGAACCAGATTGTCTTCAATAATACTGACTACACCCACTCTGGAACGCAAACGGTTTCTTTCCACCGTTTCCAGCCAGATACTTCTCACTGCACCGGTATATGTCTGATACCAAATTCCGCCCCGCTTGTACACACGAGATTCCTGTTTGCCACGTGTAAGATCTGCATCCATAGAACTGGCAATCCGTACGGTTATCCGATTAAGCGGCCGCAGAATTTTTTCGTCCAGTTCATAAGAAAAAGAAGTGTATTCTCCCGTGTGCATTTCTTCACCTTCGATCGTTGTAAGCGGAAAGCCATTCAGCCATACGCGCGTTTCATATCCGCAAGCTCCGAAAGAAAGCTGTAAAAGAGAGCCGGGACCTTTTGACTCAGGATCACGTTTGGGTAAATCAAAATTTCTTTCATACCAAACCACAACTTTGTCCTGCCAGGATTCTGATTTTATTGCCTGGGAAATATGTGTTTCCACACTGCCCGGCCATTGTGCTATTTGTTCATATTCATGGTTAATATACCAGCCCTCCACAATACCTTTGTCAAGAAGATCATGGGAAAACTTCCATTCACCATCCAGCAATACATATTCATTTGGGCGGATTACGGCACGCGGTAAAGGATATACGTTATTTTCAATATCAATATTTTCTTCCTTGGATTTAGAAAACCCATAATTCGGATGTATTATTTCCTGAGCCATATTTTGTTAATCTTCTTAATTCTGATGCGATAAAAAATAGTAAAAAAAAACAATCGTTCCATTATTAGCTAAATGAACGAAAACTCAAATCCTTTCTGATAAATAACTTCTGATTTCGCATACAAAAAGAAAAAGGCCGCTATCCGCGACCTTCTTAAATACTAATTCATTTTAACCGCACCGGCGGCAAGGTTTGAACTCTTAACTCTAAACTTTTCTTCACCCCTTCGACACAAATTTATTAAAACGGCTTTCTTTACCTGCCGTTGTTTTTTCCTGATAAAGGAATTCCAGATTACTCTTATCAAATTTTTGAAAGAAGTCTTCCCAGCTTATCGCTTCCAAAGAATCTTTACCGGAATAACCAGGAAAATCAATACGAAGAAGACCGGCGTTTTTATCACTTTCAGTTCCTTTTACAGTGGCAGGTGTTCCGCCTCTTTTATCTACCCATGCCCGGATCTCATCATGATCAGATGTACGAAGTGATTTTGAATTACTTGCTTTTTTACCTGAATCCTTTTTTGATTCCGGTCTAGATTTACCAGCACCAGTTGATTTAGGTGCACTTTTAGTTTTAGTGGTAGCCATGATCTAATGATTTTGTTTAAACCTATTTAAAAAATAAAATATACTGTACCATTCTTAACCCTTAATTAACTAACAGCCAATTTGTTACTATTTTTATTAAGCGTTAGCCAAACCCATCCTAATGCCAAAATTGCTGCAATACCGCTGATTTGTACAATAACGCCATAAGGGTCAAATTCCCTTTCAGGAAGGTAAACAACACCGGTTTTATCTGCAACAGCCGGATTATTTACGTATCTGCCATGTTTTGGAACTGCTTTTTGCTTAAACTCCTCTGCAAGTTCTTCCAGTTCCTGTTGCATCTCTCTGCCCATCATAGGTTTGCCATGCCCGGTTGCAATTATTTCCGGCTCAATCAGCGAGTTCTTTTACCGATTTTTCAGCTTTTGTCCAGTCGTAAGTAAAATATTTAGGAGGACCGGAAATAATTTCTGACTGCAATATTACAGCAATAGCTGATTCCTGCTGAGTAGTTACAAAAGCATCTCCTGCAATCAGAATTTTATCTTTTTCATGCCAAAAACTGATGTGGCCAGGCGCATGGCCGGGTGTGTGAATATAACGCCATTCAGGCAAACCCGGAACACTGGAATTTCTTGGCAATGCTTTAACTCTGCCTCTGATATCAATAGGTTCGTTGGGATAAAGATCTGCTATATAAGCAAATAAGCCGCCGCCAACAGATGAATCCGCAGGAGGGTAAGATGATTTACCAGTCAAATATGGCATTTCCAGATAATGTGCGTAAACCGGAACCTGCCACCAATCCGCCAGTTTAACCAGCGAGCCTACATGATCAAAATGACCATGTGTTAGTATTATTGCAACCGGATAATTTTGTTCTCCAAAAATTTTTTCAGCTGCCTTTTTTATTTTTGAATAAGATGTTTTAAGTCCGGCATCAATTAAAACCCAGGAATAATCTTCCTCATTTTGGACCATATACACATTGACAAATAAATCCTTTAACCCCCATACGCCGGGAGCTACTTCAAAATAATCATTTTCAGTTTCCTTTTCTTTCATAATAAGGTAGTTTCATGATTGAAATAAATTAAAAATTAATCATTCCGGTTTCCGGGGATTGGCTGCCGAGCCTCCGGTTGTATCAGCTTGACTGGAATTATTTTTCTTTCTCTTCTTCATATCCTTGTTTTTACTTTTATCCATAGAGCCGTCGTTACTTTTCATTCCTGATTTATTTTGCGACCTGATAAGTGTATCCTCTGATGGGTTCCCGGTTTTGGGTACGGAAGCAGGCGAAGTAGTCAAATCAGTTTTAGTTGGCGATTGCTGATCGGGTTGTGTGGTTGCAGGCTCACTCGGCGAAGTTGGAGTTGACGGCGTTGATGTGGTTTGCGCAAAAGCAATCCCCGACAAAAACAAGCAAGCAGCCACTGCGATAGTTGTTAAATTTTTCATATAATAACCTGTTTAATTTACAATAACAAATTTTATAAGTGCTTTACAAATCTTGTTCCAGAAGCAGATCTGGTAATTTTAAGTTATTGTTATGAAGTTCGTGGTCATAGTTATCCTGTTCGAATATAGATAAATTCGATATGATGAATTTGTAAAATTTTGATTACGAACGAATTGTAGATTTTTTACGCTATATCCACAGTTATTTTCCACCATTGAAATATATTCGTACGTATTTAACATATATGTTTAAGAAGCGATTTTTACTGGCATGGGTTTTTGACAGATGGTTACAATTCAAATTAGAAGAAGACATTTTTTTACATAATCTTATTTGTCATGAGTTTAGTACAGGATAATGTAAAGGATATTCTTGAAAAAGCACCCGAAGAGGAATTAAACATTCACCTTACACCCATGCTTGCCACTTTGGTGGACGCTCCATTTGATGATTCAGGATGGGAATATGAAATAAAATGGGATGGTTACCGAGCTCTCGCATTCATTAATGGTGAAGAAAGTGTACTGAAATCAAGGAATAATATATCATTTAATGTTAAATTTTTTCCTGTTTTTGAGGCGATTAAAAATTGGCCGGTAAATGCCGTAGTAGATGGAGAAATAGTGGTTGTTAATGAAAAAGGTATCTCTGACTTTGGATCCCTGCAAAATTGGAGAGGCGCAGCAGACGGAGAATTGCTGTTTTATGTATTTGATATTTTATGGCTCGAAGGGAAAAACCTGACTGGTTTGCCACTTTCTGATAGAAAGGCAGTTTTACAAAGTATTTTTCCAAAAGAAGGATTGATCAGAAACGGATACAGTATAGAAAGTAACGGAATTTCATTTTTCGAAGCTGCTGAAAAACTGGGTTTGGAGGGGATTATAGCTAAAAAATCGGATAGCTTGTATTTTCCCGGAATCCGTACGAAAGACTGGCTAAAAATTAAAATCCAGAAACGACAGGAAGTAGTAATCGGGGGCTACACAAAAAATAAAGGTACTTCAAAGCTTTTTAGCTCATTGCTTCTTGGAGTTTACGAAGGCAATATATTTAAATATGTAGGAAAGGTCGGAACAGGATTCAAAGACAAACAGCAGAAAGAAATGCTTGAAATTTTTAAGCCGCTCGTAACCGATCGTAATCCATTTAATAAAATGCCTGAATACAATAAACCGAATGGATACCGGCCTAATCCGGTAGCCAATGCAATATGGCTGCAACCTACTGTGGTTTGTGAAGTTAGTTTTACAGAAGTTACATCAGACGGCGTATTCAGACATCCGTCATTTGAGGGATTAAGAGAAGACAAAAAAGCAAAAGAAGTAGTGAGAGAGGTTGAAAAGCCAGTTAAGGAGTTAATCAAAAGTTAACAATCAGACTTTCTGAACAAGAAACTTTTAAATTGCACTTAGCCAAATACAAGTATTAAGAGAATTAATTTATATTATTTATTTTAGTAACTATTCTATAATCAATTAGTTATCCGACAAATCGCCAATTTCTAACAGCTACATAATATGTTAACTTACAGTTTAAAGTTTTTACGATTTACAATAAATTTTCATTTTAAAAATATTATTCAGCTATGATTAAAACAGAAAAGTTTTTCATCGTAGCGATAGGATTTTCATCAGGCGGCAGGCAAGATCTTCACGATTTTTTCTCTCATATTCCACCCAATCCTAACGTTGTTTTTGTTGTTATACAACACTTGTGGAGACATACTTCGAGCATAGCAGACAAGCTGCTTGCCAAACATACTGATTTACCAGTCAGTTGGGCAACTGACCATCTTTTGGTGGAAATTAATCATATCTATATGCTCCCGGTTAATAAATTCATGACCATAAAAAATGGATATCTTGAGATATATGACCGTAATCCTGAGGATAAAAGTAACTGGGCAGTGAATATCTTTTTTCATTCCATGGCTGATAATATAAAGGCTATGGGAATTGGTATTATTCTTTCAGGTGCTGGTTCTGATGGCACTTTAGGCGCTATTCACATGCATCAGCAAGATGGTACAATTATGGTTCAGGATCCTGATACAGCTCAATTTGAAAGTATGCCGCAAACTGCCATTTTAAAAGATCATCCTACCCGAATACTTTCTCCTGAAAAACTGGCAGCTGCTCTGATGAAATTTTTGAAATCGGAAGGAGTTGTTTAACGAAAAAGGAAATTTCTTTTACAATGTAAAGTTGATATTCTGTCAACTGTCACACCTGAATTGTGCATTTTCTTAATTTTCAACATTCTATTAATTACGCAATAATTCCGAATAGAATAATTTCATATTAACATGATAATGAACAGCTTATACTTTTATATCTTCCTGACAATCTTTATTTCAAATTGAATATTAAAAAATTATCAGAATAAATTTCACTGTACCTGACTTTTCCTAATTCATATCCTTATAAAAATATAGAAATAAAAGGCAGATTATTATTGAAATTTTTCTATTACAACATAGTATTTCTATATTTTTTAAATAAATACATTGCTATTTAAGCTATAAACTTTGGTATATTTATACTCATTAAGCATGTTATGAGTAAATTTAATAGATACAAGCCGAGACGTTACCGATAAGTTAGCGCTTCAATTATTATTTCCCCATAGTTGTGTACAGATACAGGATATTATTCAGGATAGGTCATTCCTTATATTCCCATAATATACTACCTAAATGTATTGTTTTTAAATGTTAAAGCTAATGCCGGAAGAGAAGGATACATCAGAAAACATACACCCCGCAAGTTTGCCAGTTCCAATTGTTGCTATTGGTGCCTCGGCAGGAGGTCTGGAAGCCATTTCAGAAATGCTGCAACATCTATCACCAAATACCGGACTGGCTTATGTTTATATTCAGCACCTTTCACCCAATTATGAAAGTCAGCTTTCCAGCATTCTTGGCCGGGTTACGGAAATGCATGTTACCGAAGCTGAGCATGAGCTTGTAGTTAAACCCAACCACATCTATATCATTCCGCCTAACAATGATATGGAAGTGATAGATGGTATTTTGACGCTGGTTGAACGACGTCCAAAGCCTGAGGTTCACTTGCCGATCGACCAGTTTTTTCTTTCACTTTCTGAACGGCAAAAGGACGGT
>Ga0247739_10000535_pt1 | contig 13509 bp, 14 predicted proteins | sample UWRJL058202B2_FD_180943 | JGI IMG/M metagenome (GOLD analysis project Ga0247739, IMG submission 180943) | Plant litter microbial communities from Arlington Agricultural Research Station in Wisconsin, United States - UWRJ-L058-202B-2 | ecosystem: Environmental > Terrestrial > Plant litter >...
CAGCAACAGTTTCCGCTTTGATCCGCAGGCAAGGGCAAATTCGCCAGTGTTTGCACCTGGCGAGTTGCACAGCCGCTAATAACGATTGCTAGCACACCGATAAAAAACAGTCGTAACGACATCATCCCCGACACAACTCGGCCAACGCATTTAAACGGCGTGACGGTTCAGCTACGAAGGGATTATTTTCATCCCAGGCATAACCCGCAAGGATCGAGCTAATCATGCCGCTGATTTTTGGCGACGTTTTGTCTTGCCGAAAAAAGACGACATCTTGAAAACGTCCGTCATACCAGGCACTCACGTAATTACGGAAGGTCTCCACGCCGCGCTTCAGAGGTATGGCGTACTCGCGCTCCCAATCCACAGCTTCGCCACGCAATTGGCGATCCACCAAGGGCGCAGCCAAACTAGCGGATTTCATGGCGATGGTCACGCCGGATGAAAAAACCGGGTCCAGAAATTCCCCGGCATTGCCGAGCAGCGCAAAGTTTTCGCCCCACAGGGATTTCACATTGCAGGCATAGCCGCTGAGTTTTTGTACTGGCGTATCAAACACGGCATTGCGCAACAGTTCGCCCAAGTCCGTCGTTTCGTTGATGAAGCCCTGCAAGCATTCTTTGAGATCGGCTTTGCCTTCAAAGTAATGGCTCTCGCCAACCACGCCGACCGAGCAGCGTCCGCCTGCGAAGGGAATTAGCCAAAACCAGACGTCATTATATTGCGGGTGAACGGTCACCAGGATTTTGTGGCGGTCGTGCCATTCAGCGGTGATATTGTCCTGAATATGGGTAAATACGGAAGTGCGCGCCGGGAAGTTTGAGGGCAATTCCAAATCCAGCAAGCGCGGCAAGACGCGGCCAAAACCGGAGGCGTCCAACACAAAACGTGCATTCAATTGGTAAGCATCTCCGGTGTCCGGCTGCACCTGAAGTTCTGCACCGGCTTCATTGAAATTGATTGCAGTGAGTCCGTGGCCGTAGCGGATTTCCACTCCCTGCTTCTGCGCTTCGCTGGCAAGTAAGTGATCGAAAACCGCCCTTTGCACCTGAAAAGTTGTACCGGGGCCGGGGGAGAATTTATCGGTAAAGTCAAAAAAACTGTAGTTGCCGTTATGCGTAAAGGCAGCGCCGTTTTTGAATTGGAAACCCGCATTGTTCACGGCGTCGAGCATGCCCGCTTCAGCGATAAACTCCATGCATTGCGGCAATAAGCTTTCACCAATTGAAAAACGCGGAAAATGCTGGCGTTCGATCACCACCACCTTGTGACCCTGACGGTTAAGTAAAGCACTAACAATCGCACCGGCTGGGCCTGCGCCAATAATGGCGACGTCGACGGTATCAACTTGAACTTGGGACATTTACAGGTGACTCCATTTATTTTTTATGAGAATCCGAATACTCACGAATTAAATTCTTGGCAATTCCGGTAAGGGACGAAAAAACAGTGGCGTAAGCAGCCAACAACTCAGCATTCCCACCAAAATAATCAGACCAAATTGGTGTAAAACCGGTACTGCACTTAATGATAGCAAACCAAATGCGATAATTGACGTGCCACATGACAAGCTTGATGCAAGCCAGGATTCAGCGTTGAACCCGCCTTCGGTATAAAACACTGCTGTATCCAGCCCAATACCGATAATCAGCAGCAGCGCCATAATATGGAACAAGGTGATTCCATCAATTGCAGCAATCGCCAGCGCGAGCGTCATGGCAACTACCAAGGGCACCACCATACGCCAACCATGACGACGGTAGCGAATGGTTAAACCTATCGCTAAAAGGACAATCGTTAGCAGTAACACCAGGCTTACACTGCTGCGATAACGCCCCAACAATTGAGACAAATCATCGGTTTGGTTCACCAGCCGCACACCTTCAAGACCATTGGCGACTTCTGCCAAATTCCGGCTTTGACCATTACCGCTCAGGGTAACCAGAGTTCGCCAATCGTCGCCTTTGTGCAGCATCGGTGGCAGCAACTCACCCAAACTGCTGGCATCAAGGTCAGCGGGATTTAACCAATTTGTTGCAGGCACAGGCGCAGCACACGGTGTTCCTAATTTCTGACAAAGCAGCTTTAGTGCACCTGGTTCCCCGTAGAGCTTTTGAGCAATAAGCGAGCGATCGGCTTCTTGTTGTACTCGTGAGGGAACGTATTGCTGCAGGCTCTGCCACCGCATATCAGGATCGTGCAGGGCCGCCAACTTCGTGTTTAGAGCCTGGGTTTTTTGCAGTAATTGTTCCGGCGAATTAGCTTCTATAAAGAAAAACTGGCTGACAGATGGCTGTTGCAGTATTTCCTGTACCCGACGCTCTGAGTTGAGCAGGTTTATAGGCGATGTATTGAGGTTAATTACCGAGTCATTCACACCGCCGCGCACGATTACCACAAGGCCAAGTACCGTAATCACTACCAATGAAGCACCGACCCAGCGCGGTTTGCGCCATAGCGTTGGGTAGACTTTCTCTGCGATGCGAAAAAATTTGTCCGCCGCCAGAATTGGCGAGTTGGTCGATGCAGGATTTACGCGATAGAAAGGAGCCAGCGCCAACACGGTCATCCAGGCGCCGAAAATACCAGCGGCACAGAAAATTGCCATCTGCTGCAAACCGGGAAACGGCGTTGTGAATTGCAGTAAATAAGCGCCCATGCCGGTAAGCGCACCAATTGCCATGGCATGTTTCAAGTGACGGCGCGCGGCCAAACCACTGCCTTGGGCGTGGCTGGTAACGAGAAAATGAATTGCGTAATCCCCCGCCACCCCCAGCAAGGTACTGCCGAAGGCGAGTGTAATAATATGAATGCGTCCAAACACCAGCAGGCATACAGTCAGCGCTAGCAAGTAGGCGGCAGTCATACTTAAAAATACGGCAACCAGCGGTGTAAAACGACGAAACACCAGTAGCACCAACGCAATGATGGCGATGGATGAACCGAGCCCAACGGTGTTGATTTCTTTGGTTGCCTGTTGGGTTCCAGCGGCGGCGTGGAAGATCATGCCCGAGGTTAGAATTTCAGCATTTGGCCATTGCTTGCGGAACGCTTGTACTGCGCCAGTGACATCTTTCTGAGTGGACACATCAAACGGCGAGCTATTCAATTTTGCAGTGACAAGCAGCCAGGATTGGGTGACACCATTGCGCTCATCCACCACCAGCGGAAAGCCCTGGTATTCCTGCATTTTTAAGCGCGGAGCCAAGCTCGTTAACCAGCTACCGCCAAGATTGAAAGGGTCTTCTGCAAATCCATAGGGGCGCGGCAGAGTGACAGGACTGAATAAATCGCGATAACTCTGCTCGGCAATCTCTTCCGCACTATGGGTTTGCAGCCATTCACGACGTTCACTGCTCAACAGTTGTTGGCTAAACGGGCGATAAAGTTTAATCAGTTCCTGTTGGATAGTTTGCGAAATATTGTTGATACCCAAACGCTCGGAAGCAAGTAATCGCGCCTGCAAATCTTTGGCTTGCGGTAGCGCGGTTTCGGGATTATCGCTTTTGATAAGTATTAATAACTTGTCTTCAAAGCGGCTTGCCATCAGCAAGCTCAGCTCGTGCAACGCGGGGTTGCGTTCGTCGTGGGGCAAGAGTTCCAGCAGATTGCTATGGAAGGGTTTATTCGTCGTGACTTGCCATAGACAAAACACGCCGCTGACACAAAATACCAATAGCCACGCCAGCGCATAAACGACATTAGCGCGCGCTAGCGGTGAGTTGGGAAGCGTGGATTCCGGTTGATTCATCACTCGGCCTTGCGTACAACCTTGTCGGTGGTGAATGCAATGTGGGTTTTATCGCCATTGGTTTCGGCGATATCCAACTGCTCAGTAAATTCGCCACCGTTCAATTCAATGGTCTGGATATAGGCCGCCAAATTTGCCGAGCGTGGTGTAAGGAGTAATTTCCACTGCTTGTCAGAGCCGCTGGCGACGACTGCAAAATAGTTGTTTAAATCATCCAGTTCGCCAGTAATTACACCCATAAAAATCTTCGCAACCACTTCAACTCCGGCCTGCTGTGCCGCCGGGTTTTGAGTTTTGCCTTTGTCATCCTCAAAACTGATGCCATTGGGGGTGAGATGCACTGCGTTGCGTACCGGCGTCAGGGTTTCCCAATCGACGCCTTTACCTTGCTCGAACGCGAACTTGCCGTTGGAATTAAGTGGTACAGGCAGCACGGCAATATGTTTTTCCTGGACAAAATGTCCTTGTAAGGACTGAATAGCTTTGCTGCGCGCACTTAGCTGCGCTAACAGGTTGGCATTATTGACAGGAGTAGTTGCGGAGCTGCTGGTTTTACTTTCGCTTTTCGAACTCGCTTTTTGCGGTTCAGTAGCGCCAAACGCAAACAGGCTGGTACTGGCAATCAAAGCTGCCATAACAAATTTCTTCACGATGCAATTCCTGCTTTTTCATGCTCCAGCTTTTTGAGCCCCAGCTTTTCAAGCAGAATCGGCGGCGATGCCAGCAACAACTCTTTAGCATGCAGCGTGATCGCCACCTGATCAGTATGGCCTTTGGTAAGGCGAGTGCCGCTGGCGGAATCCGTAATCAGATACTGGATGCGCAGGCGGTTTTCCCACTCTGCGACCCACGCCGTCACTGTCACTTTCTGGCGAAACAACAGTGGTTGCACATAGCGGATGTGCATATCTATTACCGGCCAGGCAAAGCCAGAATCGCGCATTTCTGGGTAGTTGTAGTCCAGCTGATCGAACAGCTTGCAGCGCGCTACTTCAAAATATTTTGCGTAGTGTCCATGCCAAGCAATTTCCAACACATCCACATCGTGGAAGGGGATTTCGATCTCAACATTCACACTCCAGTTTTCAGGTAAATCTTTCGGCTTGGATGCCATAAGACACTTACTCCCCAGCCTTATACAGGCTCAAGTCTTGCTGTTGGATACGTGTGATCAGTTTGCGTAATTCGCCTTCCAGTGCGCGATCTTCGCCCAGAAATGGATGCTGTGCGCGGATTTCATCGAAGGTGGTTTTTATGCCGCCTTGCAAATCCAATTCGCTGGCGCTCGCCTGCATACGCAACTCCAAGCCTTGGCAAGCCGCTAATAGAACTGCAGCGGCGACTTGTTCGGTCAATTGCAACACGCGCAAACAATCGCGCGCAGCAATGGTGCCCATGCTGACTTTATCTTGATTGTGGCATTCCGTTGAACGCGAAAACACACTGGCGGGCATGGTGAGTTTTAAGGCTTCGGCGGTCCACGCGGAAACCCCGATCTGCACTGCTTTGAATCCGTGATTAATGGCGCGCCGTGCTTCCAGCGCACCGGAAAGGTTAGCGGGCAAACCATGGTTAAATTTGGTATCCACCAATTGCGCGAGCTGGCGATCCAGCAGATCCGCGATATTAGCGACTGCGGTTTTCATAGTATCCATTACGAAAGCAATATGGCCACCATAAAAATGGCCGCCGTGCAGCACGTGTTCGCCAGCGCCGTCGATAATGGGATTGTCATTCGCGCTATTAAGTTCGTTTTCAATAAATTGCCGCCACCACGGCAAACTGTCGCTCGCCACGCCGATCACGTGTGGAGCGCAGCGCAAGGAATATCGATCCTGCAAACGGCTGGGGTTACGCGGCGGTTCGCCCGCATGAAGGTCTTCGCGTAGCCACGCGGCCACTTGTTGCTGACCAGGATGGGGTTTAACCGAAAACAATAATTCATCGAAATGATGGGCGTTACCATCGGCAGCAATACAGTTAAGCGCAGTGATGCGCGTTGCCAATTGGGCGAGATAAGCCGTGCGGTCATAGGCCATGCACGCGAGCGCGGTCATAACGGCGGTACCATTCATTAACGCAAGGCCTTCTTTCGGGCGCAGCTTGAGCGGTGTTATTTTCAGTTCCGCAAAAACCTCCGCTGTCGGGCGGCGGGCACCGCGATGATAAACCTCGCGCTCACCGCACAGTACAGCAGCCACGTAAGAGAGTGGCGTCAAATCACCACTGGCACCCACTGATCCCTCTTCGGGAATAATCGGAATAATATCTTCCTGAAGCAGGGTCACTAATTGTTGAAGCAAACCGTAGCTAACGCCTGAGTAACCGCGTGTTAACGAGGTGAGGCGAACCGTTAAAATCGCACGGCCAGCGGTGGGTGAAAATTCTGCGCCTAGGCCGCAACCATGAAATGTGTACAAATGCTGTGGCAGTTGCTCGACCAAATCGCGCGGAATATGCGTAGTGCAAGAATCGCCATAACCGGTGGTTACGCCGTAAATAACGCCGTCTTCTTGCAATAGGCGATCAAGGAAACGGGCACCCTGTTCGATGTATTGCACAAATTCCGGCGCATTACTAAGCGCGCCCTCGCGGCGCCGATAAGCGATGGCCAATACATCTTCAATAGTCATGCGCGTTTGATCGAAAATCAGGGTGGTCATGGTGATCCTTTCTATCTTTGAGTATCTATCTTGGTTCTAATTTAGTTTCTGTCTTTTTTTTTCTGTCTTGGTTTTTTGATTTTCTTATAAGGTCCTAGCTGCTTTGCACCTTGGGCTGATTTGGGCTGGATTTAGCTGCTGGAGCCGATTGATCGTTTGCATCGGCTGCCGGGTTATCGTGTAACCGCCAAAAATCGAAAAAATTAAACCATTGCAAAGGCTGCCGACGGCAATGACCTTCCAGCTGGTTTGCATAGGTTTGCGCAAGTTTGTTGAGGTGTACTTCGCGCGTCTTACGCGGAACCTGTATTGCATCGCTCAGCTTTTCAAAATAAATATCGAAACCTTTGCCCTGGCGTAGGCAAAAGAGAGAAATCAGTGGCGCGCGCAGAATGGCGGCCAGCGTAAATGGGCCTATTGGCAAGAGTGCTTTATCGCCTAAAAAATCTACCATCAGCGCGTTTTCCGGATGATTGACCGCCACGCGATCACCCGCGATGGCGATAAACTCGCCGCGCTCAATACGTTCGCTCAGCATCATGGCGGTTGCGGGTGTAATTTCGGTGACTTGTAAAATATCCAGTTGGCTATCGCTGGCGTGTTCTTTCATCAGGCGATTAAATTTGAGCGCATGCTTGGTGTGCATTAACACTGTTAAACGCATGCCGCCATGCCGGGCCGATAAACAGCGGCAAATTTCAAAGTTACCCAGGTGCGACATAATTAAAATCGCGCCTTGTTTGCTCGCCAACTGTTGGATGATCAATTCATCGTTGTGGATTTTGACCTGCGCGCGCGGAATTTGCCCCATCCAGACCGCCAGCTTGTCAATCAAGGCATTGCCGAAACTCCAGAAATGACGTGCGCTCAGCCAATAGAGCGAACTGGTTTCTGGCAAGGCTCCACTGCGAATTATGCGGCGCAAATAGGCTATGGATGCGGCGCGGGAATCGTGGCGAAACAGAAAAAAATAGGTGATAACTGGCAGCAATACCAGCTTGAATAAAGGCCGACCGCCGAGTTTGTAGCAGCCGAGCAAAAAACGCATTCCGGTAAGTGCGCCCGCTTCTGAAACCTGCGACCAATGAACTGATTTGGACGCGCGATCTGATTCAAGCTGGTTCATTGCGCCGCCTCCGAATAAAACTTACGAGCGATCAGGCGCGGCAAACGCCATAACATGCCGAAAAACAGACGGGTGTGCATCCACGAAATTAATTTGTTGTCGCGCCAGGCTAGAAAATGCGAAATGCCGTCTTTCGGGTAAATCACACGAGTCGCTAGTTGCTGCAATGGCCAGTTACGCCAATACCAGCGCACTATAAATTCGGTGTCGAAATCCATGCGATCTCCCATGTTTTCAGCGGCGATAAGATCGCAGCTTTGCTGCAAGGGATAAACTCGAAAACCGCACATGGAATCGCGAATCGCCAGCGAAATAGTATTGATCCACACCCATATATGGGTGAGGTAACGAGCGTATAAGCGACCCTTTGGCACGCTGTCATCGTAATCTGGCATGCCCGCAATCAAAGTTCTAGGGTGCGCTTTTGCAATGTCCAGAAAGTGGGGAATATCCTGAATATTGTGTTGACCGTCCGCATCTATCTGCAATGAGTGGCTGAAGCCGTGTTCATAAGCGGTACGTAAACCGGTCTTTATCGCTGCACCTTTACCCTTATTGTTCTGGTGTTCAACCAATATGATATGTGCATCCCCAACGGCGATGTCCCGCATAACTGATTTGCAAATATCATTGCTACCGTCATCCACCATTACCACCGCCAGGTTGTGTTGGCGAATACTGGCGATAGTTTCCACGAGGCATTGATGATGGTTGTACACCGGCACCAGTACACAGGGTTTGAAATCGCGGGAATCAGGCATCTATTGGCTCCCGACGAAATGCGACCCGGCCACTGGCGTGAGGCGTGGCCTGTTCGTTGTTGCCGATGTAACTGAAATAGAGTTTGCCGTTATGCTGATGGTATTCAAGGTGTAACAACAAGGTTTGATTGGCGACAATCACACGTTGGAATTTAACGGCTTCCAATGCAGTAAATTCACCTAAATCACCCCAATATTCACGCCCATAGTGAATTGCCCAATGGGTTTGCACTACTCCCGGTAGTACCGGACGGCCAGGGAAATGGCCGTCAAAATAATAAAGGTTTGCGGGCACAAATAACTCCAGCATCAGACCTTTTTCGGTTTCACGTTTGCTGACAAGGTTTGGAAGCCGTGGCAATGGCTCGCTGGCGAACAGCGCTTGCAATTCAACCAGTGTGGTTTTGCCCTGACGATTTTGCGGCAATTCGCCGAGATAGCGCCAATAACGTGGAATAGCGATGCGGTCGACCTGATTTTCGAGCGCCTGTTTAAGCCGTTGGTTGATAGCCGCTTTGCCCTGATCTACCAGAAGCTTATTGCCATCGTTATCAAGCACCACCACCGCGCCAAGCCGGTCGCCGCGGTCTGGCAGCAATATCACTCGCACATCGGCAACAATCGCCTGCTCTTTGAGAACACGTTCAATCGCACTCAATGAAATACGCTTGCCACCGACTTTGGCGATGCGATCGGCGCGACCACACAGAATAAAGCGACCGTCTTCGTTAAGGCTTGCCTGATCGGCGCTGGTGAACCAATTGTGATCCGGCAAATGCGCACTGCGCACCTGCAATAGTGAATCGTCTTGCGTAAGGTTTATTTCCACATCGGGGAAACATGTCCAGGCGGAGTTTTTATCCTGCTCGCGCCAGGCAATTCCGCCGGTTTCAGTACTGCCGTAAACTTCGGTAATGCTATGCCCAAGTTGCGATTTAGCGGTGAGAGCAGCCTCGGTTACCAAAGGTGCACCTGAACAAAATACAGCTTTTAGGACATTGTCGGGCCAACTCAAAGGCGGCATACGACTTAAATGAGCAGGGCTGCTAACAATGGTCAAAAGCGTATTGGTGTGTGCATCTTTAAGCAGCTCTTCCCAATAATCGCGCTCACTTCTAACGAACGGGCGCGCACTGCACAGGGGCCAGAGCAGGCGAAACAGTAAGCCATAAATATGGTGGTGAGACACAGTGCTGCTTATAACTGCACCATCAATCGACGCGCCCCACAGGCTTTCAAGTGCCTTCAACTCGGCTTCCAACTGCGCAAAGGTTTTGGCGATGGGAACCGGCTGGCTAGTAGAGCCGGATGTGAACAGTACTAGTGCACAGGTGTTTGAGTCTGGTAACTCAATAGCAGCTAAATCCGGGGAAGTTTCATCAGAAGCTGGATTGATCACACCCGCAACATCAAAATCACCCGCAAAATGCGGCGTTAATTCGGCCAGTTGCTGGCAACTTACCGGTAGATTATTTGCGGGTACCAAAGCTTGTTTGCCACGTCGCCAGAGCGCGAACAGGGCGGCCAGGAATTCGATAGTATCGCGTTGGTAAAGCGCAACCAAATCACCATCAACTTTTGCTAATGCTGCATCCCAAACCGCAACGCGGGCGCATAGATCATGCCAGCGTGTCGAGTTTGCGCCATTAAAGGCAATAATCTGATCGGCACCACGAGCCGTAAGTGGCGTGGCGAAGAGTTGGCGAAGAGGCTTAATCATTTCGGGCGAGTTTATGCTCTAAAAGTTGTTCTTCCTGAGCGTGTTTGCGTTGAACGCGCACGCGAATCAGGTATTCGCCTGCCAATAGCAGACCGATGAATACGTAGGAAATCAGGCCGTTATAGAGTGCCCAGAGTTTATCGCTGGCAAACACGCTCGCACAGGCAATTGCTCCATTAACGACAAAAAATCCGCACCACACCCACGTCACTTTGCGAGTATAAGCAATGGCATGTGCAGGTATATTCGGGGTTTGTAAACGGGCGAAACGTTCAATCATGCTCGGTGGACGATACAAACTCACACCAAAAACACCTAGTAATACAATGCTTACGATGACGGGATAAAATTTCAAACCAATCACCGAACCCGTCAGCAAGGTAAGCCCACCGGCGAATGTAGCAGCGAGTAAGAGCCAAGCGCCGTTTCCCATCGGTAGATGAGCAAGTTTGGTTGCGGCCAGCTTGATTAGCGCCGCAATTAATAGGATGCACGCTAGCGCGCGCGGCCCGAATTGCTGCAAACCGACATACACCAACACCGGGTAGAGCACTAATAGCAGCCCCAACAGCACCGTTACCAGGCGATGGGCTGGCATTTAGACGTCATTTCCCATGAGGTCACTCACAGCATTAACGATGTCACCAACAGTGCGCACGGATTTAAAATCCTCGGGGCTAATTTTTTTACCCACAAATTTTTTCAATTCTACGATCAGGTCGATAGCATCAATACTGTCGATATCCAGGTCATCACTCAAGTGTGAATCGAGCCGGATGTCAGCACGATCAAGGTCAAAAAGTTCAGATAAGGTCGTGGCTACATGCTCAAAAATCGCATTTTTATCGGCCATGATTTACTCCTTGGTGCGGCGTGCCGCAACCAATGCACACAGGTTTTGAATGTTGGCAAAATGCTTGCGAGTCTCTTCGGATTCAGCATCAAGCTTCACGCCATAGCGTTTTTGCAAAGCCACACCAAGCTCCAGTGCATCAATAGAATCCAACCCCAAGCCATCAATAAACAGCGGTGCTGTATCGTCAATATCGGTGGCGCTTATATCTTCCAAATCCAGCGTATCAATAATTAGCTGCTTCAGCTCCAGGGCCAAGCTATCAGTGTTTGTCATGAACTCTTAATTCCTCGGTAAAGTAATCCTGTAAATCCTGCGTAAGTTGGCGGGCGGCCATAGCAAGTGGTTGGTGAGTATAGCTGCCAATAGCAATATCGCTGCCCACTAGCAATGTCATATGCACCTTTTTAGGGGGAATATGATACCACCGGTGCTTCTTGCTCAAGGTTAGTGGCTCGCACAAGATGGTTACTGGCGTGACAGCGGTTTGAGTGCGCAGCGCAAGATTGGCGGCGCCGCGTTGGAAGTGTAGTGCTTCGCCAGGCATGGTGCGGGTTCCTTCCGGAAAGATAATCAAGGCACTGCCGCTGGCGATTGAAGATTGCGCACTTTTAATCAGCTCCGGGCCGCTGTCATTAGCGAGAAAGCCCGTCAATCGCAGGTAACCGTTCATGGCGGGATTGGTGAGCAAGCGACCTTTGACAATGCAGTCTGGGTTGGGAATGAAAGCAATCAAAAATACTACATCGATAAGGCAAGGATGGTTCGCCAACACCAGCAACCCCGGGCGCGTCAGCAACTCTGCGCCATGGATATCCCAGGTCAACACGCCCAGCGCGCGCATAATATGGATAAATAGTTTAAAGGTGCGATGAATAAGCAGACGCGCGCGCTGCTGACGTTCTTTGGAAGTACGTGAGGTCAGCGTAATCCAGGGGGTTGCGATCCACGGAACAATAATTCCACCCAATCCGAACAAGGTAAAACTAAGGCCGGTTGCAAACAGTCGCCATGCGTAATTCAGGCGTTGGAGAATCACCGCGTGCTCCGTCTAAGTTGCCATATGGTGTGATTGTGAATGACTGATAAATCGTGCGCGTCATCCCTTAACAGCGCGAGTAGTTGCAGCGGTTGTGGTGTTCTATCACTTGTTGGGGTTTGGTCCGGAGCCAGACTTAGCTGCCAACCTTCATCGAGACTGATAATCAGTGCAACAGCATAAGCAAATTCAGGTTGACTGACTTGAGCGCCATATATGTCCGGCGGCGGCTCATCGCAAAATACGCACATCACTTTTGGTTCTTGCGGATTACATTGTCCAAGCGCTTCCAGCAGTGCGGGTACTAGGTCTGCATCACCACAACTGATAGCGGTGATATTTTTAGTAAGGCCCTGCTGAATGGAAAATAAACCCGCCGTTGCATTGTGAACAGACAGGCTGAATGCTGTGGGCGAAACAGGTTCGCCGCTTGCGAGATCTTTTAGTAATTGAAATGTGCGCTGCAGGTCGCCATGGCGTGATACATAAATCAGCGGCATGGCGCCGTGTGTTTCAGCGAGCGGCATTATGACACTCATAGCGATACGTGCTACCGGACTAAGCCTCCGCCGCAGCATTGCCGGAATCACGGAAACATCAGGCTGCGTATTCTGGGGGGTCGGAAACCAGGCTTTCCAATCATTAATATTGAACGTAAGTGCCATATTATTGTTCTGTTACTAATCCGTATCGCCAAGGCGCGCCATTCTATACATCCAAGCTCAAAAAATGTGACTTTTTAGGTGCATAAATACTCACTTTTTACGGGCTTGAGCAAAATTTCATGTTAGTTAGCTGACAGAATAAGAACATTGGCAGCCCTACAATGAGTATTTAAAAGCAGCCGTTAGTTATAGAAGGTGAAATGCCGTAGTAGAGGATAGGCTATTACCTTCTAATAAGAGAAATGCGTTTAATGGAAACTGCCTTAAGTAGGTAGAATAGCCACAAAAATGATTTGCTTATTCATAATCTCTACGCTGATTGTGATCCGCTTTACTCAAACCTTTATTACACGGAACTCATTATGAAAACTTTTATTCCAACCATTACCGCCCTGATTCTTAGCGTATGTGCGCTCGATGCTAGCGCCCGTAATGATGTAGAGGAGTATTCCATTGCAGATGCTCTCGCTTCTCAACAGGCAAAAGACATCCTGGGAAACGATATTCAATTTTACTTCGGCGACCAGGCACACGGCGAAGTACTAGAAACATTTAGCGAATACAGTAGCAACAGAAAAACCAATGGCTCCAATAAGAGCGACAAAGAGGCTTGCGAATGGGTGTTTTTAACCACCATGAAAGCACTACGTGAAAAAGCACAAAGTGTAGGCGCCAATGCCGTAGTTAATATCCGCTCCAATTACAAAAATAACCTCACCTCCAGTTCGACCACATTTAAATGTGGATCAGGTATGTTGATTTCCGGAGTAGCTTTAGTAGGTGATGTAGTTACCCTAAAATAGAAACTTCAGCTTCCACATGTTTGTTGATTAAGATGTGGAAGCGATTTTAATACCCATCCCAAGGTGCAAAATATCCTAGCCAACATTATCGAGGAATGAGCCTACTCAATATTCTGCACCTGCTCCCG
>Ga0247739_10000536_pt1 | contig 13504 bp, 11 predicted proteins | sample UWRJL058202B2_FD_180943 | JGI IMG/M metagenome (GOLD analysis project Ga0247739, IMG submission 180943) | Plant litter microbial communities from Arlington Agricultural Research Station in Wisconsin, United States - UWRJ-L058-202B-2 | ecosystem: Environmental > Terrestrial > Plant litter >...
AACAGAATTTTATACATGACAAGTTAGTGATTCAGTCCATAAAAAACTGTCAATAACTAACAAATTTTTCCCTGTGGAATTAGAGAGTCAATTAATGTTTAATTCATTATCTTGGACAACCATCAATTTCATAGTGTCAAAACAAATCCATGAACCGCATCTTTATACTCTTTTGTTTTTTTCTTCTTTTCCAACAAGTCTCAGCCCAATCTCCTGATCAGCAAAAATCAAAATTTGTTGCTTCTGAATTATTTCCCGCTTCGTCCTTCTTACCTGTCGGAAATTCTTATCGTTTGGCAACGGGAGAACCAGGTCCGGATTACTGGCAAAACCGGGCAGACTATAAAATTGATGTAAGTCTGGATGATAAAGCTGAGCTCATTACGGGTGTTGAAACAATTACTTATTCGAATAACAGTCCAAATGCGCTTTCTTTTTTATGGTTACAAATGGACCAGAATGTTTATAAAAAGCATTCAAAAGGACTGGATGCAAAGTTGTTTCTCAGCAGTAATGCAGATTCAAAATTTGAAGGTGGCTTTATAATTGAATCTATTTTTTTAAACGGTGCAAAAGGAACAGGAAAACCGGCTGCGTTTGTTATAAATGATACACGAATGCGGATCAATTTAACTCAACCATTGGCTTCCGGACAAAAGATTTCATTCCAGATAAAATACAGTTATAAATTCCCAAGAAATTTTAGAAACGCTGATTTTAATGTAAACAGGACAGATATTCTTCCTACCAAAAACGGCGATATTTATTCCATTGCACAATGGTATCCACGTCTTTGCGTGCTCGACGATGTGAGTGGCTGGAACACACTTCCATATCTGGGAAATGGAGAATTTTATCTGGAATATGGAAACTTTGATGTTAATATTACGCTTCCATCAGCTTATATCGTTGAAGCTTCCGGGGATCTCCTCAATCCGGACGAAGTACTGACAACCATTCAGTCGGAACGCTGGAAAAGAGCAAAATCGTCCTCTGAAAAAGTATTTATCCGAACTGTTGAAGAAATCACCGATCCTGCTTCCAGACCTTTAAAACCTCTTTGTACCTGGAAATTTAAACTAACCAATGCAAGGGATTTTGCATGGACTGCTTCGAAATCATTCGTTTGGGAAGGAATTGGAATTACTTTGCCAAGTGGAAAAAAAGTAATGGGAAGTTCACTGTATCCGGCCGAATCCAAGCTGTCGGAAAGTTGGGAACGTTCGGGTGAATACATCAAATTCACGCTTCAGTATTTTTCAGAAAAATGGTATGAATATCCTTACAATAAAGCGGTGAATGTGGCTTCCAATCTGGATGGTATGGAATATCCGGGCCTTGTTTTTTGTGCTGCGAATGATAAAGGGAATATGTATTGGGCAGTGGTCAATCATGAATTAGGGCATACCTGGTTTCCGATGGTCGTAGGTAGTAATGAACGAAAACATGCCTGGATGGACGAGGGATTTAATGCTTTTATGGATAATATGGCTACCAAAGATTTCAATGGCGGTGAGTTCATAGGTTATCCGGAAATTGATATTCCGGTCGCTGGACTTTTTGCCGACTCGCTGGTTCCGGTCATGACAAGACCTGACGTAATTCCGGGAAATGAGGTTTATACCGTTCAATATCAAAAAGTAGCTTATTTACTCACATTATTGAGAGAACAAATTCTTGGTAAAGAGCAATTTGATTTCGCATTTCGCAAGTACATCCGCGACTGGGCTTACAAGCATCCCACTCCCTGGGATTTTTTCAGCAGTTTCAATAATTCGACAGGCGAAGATCTGAACTGGTTCTGGAAATCCATGTTTCTTGAAAATTACAAGCTGGACCAGAAAATAACCAAAGTTGTAAATCCTGAAAAAGGAAAATCTGCAAAAGCACTGATCACCATTGAAAACATGGAAAAAGCAGCCATGCCTTTGCTGGTTGAAATTACTTATGAAAACGGTAATAAAGAATTCCATAACTTTCCCGTGGAAATCTGGGAGCAGGGTTCAATCTACACATTTATTGCGGATTCTGATGGTACAATCAGTAAGGTTGTCATAGATTCCAAGGGCGTATTTCCTGATATAAAAGTGGATAATAATAGCTGGAGAAAGTAAATAACCCGACTTAACCTATTGATTTTTACAACTGCCAAACTTATCTTTATCTAAGATAAACCTCCTGATTATGTACGTTCCATATAACCCTTTTGAGCCTGTTGACCTGCCTCTTTTGCAGGAAATGCAGAGCATGAAAAAATACTTTTTGGTAATTCAGGGTTTTAGCTGGCCCGGGGTAGTTTCTGGAACGGGTTTTATGGTAACTCCATATAAGGAGGAAGAACTTGCAAAGCAGCATACCGAAAAGTTGGAGCTTAACAAAGTACGATTTTATGATCTGCAATCAGAATTCGAAAAAGTAAAATCACTGATAAACGATCCTCGTTATTTGTTTTTTGTAAACAATCTTAGTGACGATGATTGGGCCGACAAAATGTTACAGCACTATATGAAAAATGTTATATCATTTTTAAAAGAAAATAACTTCGGCAGGAAAGGAATTGATATTGAGCTTGCTTTTGAATATGGTAAATTAAAAGCAATTATCCAGTCTAACATCAGTCCTAAAAAAGAGTTTGACGCTTACGAAGTATTCAGTAAAAGTTAAAAAATTATGTGTTACGATATTTCATTACATAGTAAAATTCAGCTTGTAAAGCTGGGATTTCCAAATATAATCAATCGGCGTACTAATCCTGGCGACGAGCAAAGTGAACATATACAGGCATTTAACTTTCCTTTGTATCCTGTGGTAGCACAAAAGGACGGGGAATTAATATTAACGGATATGGAGTGGGCCGTTGAACCGTTTTACATTAAAGATCCTAAGGAGAAAGCTATACAAAGAAGAAGTATGGCCAATGCACAGTCTGAAAGGGTACTTGGTGATAAAAATTCTTACTGGCACAAGATCCGTACAAACCGTTGCCTGATTCCGGTGAGCGGAACTTTCGAACATCGTGAAATTAAGGGATGGAAATCAAAGGTTCCTTATTATATCTGGATGAAAGATCGTAACATTCAGTACATAGCAGGACTGTACCAAATTTTAGAAACGACTGCTCCTGATGGCCAAAAGATTGAAAAAGGCAGCTTCACAATGCTCACCAGAACTGCAAATGAAACCATGCGTGGTATCCATAATTCGGGAGAACACAAGCACCGGATGCCGCTTTTTCTTACACCGGAACTCGAAGAGTTTTGGGTATCTCCTCATTTTTCGGAAGATGATATGAAAGCGGTATTTAATTTTTGCCTTCCATCGGAGCTTATGGAATACACTCCGGTTTATTCCATTCGCGGCAAAGCTCCCCGCCCGGACGGCAAAAATAAATACGATCCCTGGCATTATGAAAACCTTCCTCCGCTAGGCAATGACCAGCCTCCGCAAGCGCAGTTGTCTTTGTTTTAGAGGCGCTAACCCCGATTTGCAATCGGGGTTGCTTGGGTTTGCGCTTGTAACGCATTAATGGCAAGATGCATACATGAAAGATGTATTTATTGTTGGATAAATAAAACTTCTGTACAACTCCGCTATTGTGGTTCCGCTTTGTGTACTTCCCCTTAAATTTCAATGCAATTTTCACAGTTTATCACCTAATAAAAACTGCTTTACAAACATAACAGTAGCATAAAACTGATAATCTATATTACCTTTTTTCTGAAAACCGTGGCCCTCATCCTTTGCTTCCAGGTACCAAACGGGACTATTATTTTTTCTTACTGCATCTGCCATTTGTAAAGCTTCGGTACGCGGCACCCGCGGATCATTGCCTCCCTGTACAATAAAGAGTGGTTTGGTAATTTTTGAAGCATTATTTAACGGTGCAATTTCATCAAAGAATTTCGAAATGGCCGGATCACGTTCATCACCATATTCTACCCTGCGAAGGTCGCGACGGTAACTTTCTGTATTTTGAAGGAAGGTTTTGAAATTTGAAATACCAACTATATCTAATGCGCAGCGAATCCGGTCGTTGTAGTCTACTGCACAGGCAAGTGTCATATAACCTCCGTAACTCCCGCCGGTGATCATGATCCGGCTCGCATCCAGATCCGGCTGCTGTGCGATCCAGTCCAGAAGTGCTCCAATATCCTTGACTGAGTCCTTTCTCTTAATCCCGTTATCCAATTTGGTAAAACTCTTGCCATAGCCCAATGAACCGCGCACATTAGGATAGATAATTGAAACACCCAGTTCATTCAGAAAATAATTTTCACGTCTTAAAAAATCAGGATAAGATTGTCCTTCCGGCCCTCCGTGTATGTGAATAATTACAGGTCTTTTTCCACTGAATTTAGCTCCGGCTTTGTAATAAAACCCACTGATCTGTTTGTCATCAAAACTTTTCCAGGTAATTAATTTTGGTTCAGAAATAGTAGCTGGCACAATTCCTCCTAACTCACTTTCCGTCCATCTTGTAAGTTGTTCATTAACAGTGTTGAAAACATAAATATCTGACGCAGAACGGGATGTCATCAAAGAAACAGCCAATAAGCCGGAATTGTCAGGATGCCATTTCAGACTTGCTACACCACCTATTGGCAGACTCGAAACTGCTTTAAACTTACGTGTTTGTGTATCCATGATGTATAACTTTGAAAGGCCGCCTTCATTGACACTGAAAGCAAGTTTCTTTCCATCTTGCGTTAATTTAAATTGCTCTACATCCCACTTAATATCACTGGTGATAAATTCCGTTTTTTTAGTAGCCAGATCCATATAAGCCAGCCTCTGGAATTCGCTTCCCTCATCGGTCGTAAGAAAAATGCCTTTATTATCATTGCTAAAACTTCCGCTGAAATAAGCAACGCCGGTTTCATTGGCTGGTGAAAGTTCCGTTTTTTGACCGGTAGCCGCATCTACCAGATATAAATGTGTTTCCGTTGCAGAAACATAGTTCATAACTAACAACTGCTTATCATCAGCCGACCAATCTTCCACTCCCCATCCACCGCCTTGTACCTGCATAAGCAATTTGTCTGATTTAGGATCCAGCGGGTTCATGATGTAAATATCGCGGTCAGCACCGTTGCGGCGGGTGCTTCCATAAACAATTCGTCCGCCCTTTTTGCTCCAGACAATTCCCCCGTTCTGAGATTTCCCGCCATCCGTTAACATGGTAATATTGCCGTCTGCGATGTCGTAACGGTACAATTGAGCAAATTCATTACCACCAATATCTTTTCCAAACAAAAAATAATCTCCTGTTTTTGGCTCATAATATCCCTGATAAACCGGTTCATCAAAAAAGGTAAGCTGGGTGCGCGCTCCTCCTGCCATTTTAAGATGATGAAGCTGGTTTGTATTACCAAAACGAGTCGTAATGAGCATTTCCCTTTTGGTAGGATGCCAGTCTGAAAAACTTGCGGAACGGGATTCGGTATACTTCCTGATTCCTTCTGCAACTGATTTAGATATGACAGGAATTCCCTCTATCACCAAATTGTCTGAAGGCTTTATTACGTCCTGGCACAAAGCAACAGAACTCATCAGCAATGCTAATGCAAGTGTTACAAGATTATTTGTTTTCATTTTTCAGCAGTTATTCCCGAATTTAATCGTTGTCTATCAATTAGTTGAAAAAGCGCTGGACTTTTTATGAGTAATTTATTTAACGGTAGGGATGAAAGTTATCTTCCTGTTCTCCTTATACTGGCATTATTTTAAACTGATTTTACTTTTAACCGGTTACCACTAAAACAAACATAAAAAATGAAAATTACTTATTACGGCCATTCATGTTTCTCAGTAGTTGCAGGTGGTAAAAATATTTTATTTGATCCGTATATTTCAGGAAATGAACTGGCAAAAGATGTCAATATTGATGACATAGAAGCCGATTATATTTTCGTATCACATGGCCATTTTGATCATATGCTTGATGTGATAGCCATTGCAAACCGCACCGGCGCGACGGTTGTAGGCATTTGGGAATTATATAATTACTTTAATAAAGAAGGTGTAAAAAATACATTTCCATTAAATCCGGGAGGTAAGGCAACTTTCGACTTTGGGATTGTAAAAGCCTTTGCCGCACAACATTCCGCCAGTTTTCCGGATGGTAGTTATGCAGGTGTAGCCAGCGGTTTTGCCTTTAAAACTATTGATGGAAATTTTTATTACAGCGGTGACACAGCGCTTACTTTGGACATGACCTTAATCCCAAAATTTGCAGACCTGAATTTTGCAGTATTCCCGATTGGCGATGTGTTGACAATGGGCGTAGAAGACGCCATTGAAGCCGCACGATTCGTAAATACCACTCAGATTATGGGTGTGCATTATGACACCTTTGGATTTATTAAAATTGATAAAGCCGAAGCAATTTCGACATTTGGAAATGCGTATATGACATTGCATTTACCGGAAATAGGTGAGAGTTTCGAGATTTAGGTTGTTGTTAGTTTTGAATTGTAGTTTGGTCATTTTATAGCCCTGCATTGATGTTTAGAATGTTAGTGCAGGGGTTTTTTATGAAATTATTTTAACTGTTGATTGCCTCCATTAAGAAATGCAATTCAGGATTGGGTAATTTAACCCACTTCAAATACTCAAAAACACCCCCAAAGTAGCCCAAAACTGCTGTGCTCTTACCGGCTGATTAAATTCATTGACGCGGTATTCTACGCCCAGTTCAATTTTGCGATCATCCGTTGCATTGTATCCAAGGGCAAATAGTCCACGAATTTCCAGATCAGCAGAACGATCTGATAAAATACCAAGATATTCATTGTTGAATTTGAGATACATTTCTTTGGGATCGATCTGTCTGCCATTTAATGCTTTTTCTATCCCGAGACGGTAACGGAGCCGGTATGAAGCTGGCTCCGATTTCCGAAAAGTTTCATCTGTTACAATCCGGTGAGCCATGGTAATCATTTCAAGATTTCTCACATAATTAAACTGCTGTATGAACCGGTGAGCGAGTTCGTGATCTTCCAGCCTGATAAGATAACCACCGCCAATGGTATTATTTACGGACAATTTTCTGGTGAGTACCAGCGCAAGATCTGTTCTCTCGTACCTTACTTTATTACTGCGCAACTCCTCTAAATTCCGTTCAGAAAATATCTGTCTGGATTCCAGTTTTGTATTGAGTTTAAAATTTTTAGCTACTCCAAAATTTACGTTGATCTGAGGAAGTGTACCAGCTATGTAATTCTTTTGGCAAAATACCTTTACAGGAAGAAAAATCAGGAACAAATAGAAAAATCGCAGTTTATACATCAGTAAATCAGGTTATTAGAGTTACGCTGTACAATTTCATGGATGCTTACAATAGTCCCGTTATCTTCAAAAAGCACTTCATAATAATTACTGAGTTTACTCTTGGTTGCCTTTACAATTACCTCGTAACGGATACGGATTGAGGCAGGTACAGAGTCGGACAACAAAGCCTTTTTAAGAGCACTTTCGCTGGCAGTCCATTGTATCTGGGTTTTATCTACTTTAAACTTTTTGAATTCCTTGTCTAAATTTTCCCTCATTATATCTCTGGTTTTCGCAGGAATAGATTTGAAACTACTTAGTATTTCAACATCCTGAATTTTTCCGGATTCATCGAATTCGATGCTATAACTTTTTCCGGATGATTTTAACTTGGCTTCAATCGTTGTTGATTTTAAACTTTCTTCCCCGTACCAGTGAATCTTTGCTCCTTTAAATATGGTGTTCACAAACTCCGCAGCTTTGACAGGAACAGCACTTGGTTTGATACTATATTCCCGCTCGTATTTTTGCTGAGCAGCACAAGGACTTGCAGAAATGACATGCAGAAAGGCAAAGGCAACAAGAAAAAAACAGTTTAATCGTACCACATTAAATCAATTTACATTAAAATTATATCAGACACAGCCTATTTGAAACTGCTAATTTCAGGTGTTTTAGCCAATACTTCGTTCAGCATTTGTAAATACTTTTTCTTACCATATACCTGCCAAATGACTGTTAATGTATCATTATCCTTGCTTACCTGAAACTGTTCCAGACGCAGATCCTTTGAATAGAGTTTATCTTCCAGTGTTTTAATCTGATCAAAATCAGCATTTCGGAAAGTAACTGTCAACATTTTTTGTCTATCCAGTTTACCAATCAGATCCTCTATTTTACTGGCTAATAATAATATAATCAGGGTAATAATTGTAAAAACAAAAGCCAGGGCATGATAACCGATACCGGTTGTCATGCCGATGGCTGCCGAAGTCCATATTACGGCAGCAGTTGTTAAACCAAATACAGAAAACTGATCTTTAAAAATAACGCCGGCACCAATAAATCCTATTCCGGTAATAATGTTTGCCGAAATACGATCGTCCGCGCCGACGCCGTGCCTGGAAACAATAGTGAAAATAGTTGAACCAAGGGTAATAAGAATGATTGTTCTGAAACCGGCCGATTTATTTTTATATTCTCTTTCAAAACCTATAATTCCTCCACAGAGTATAGACATCAGCATGCTGATTATATCCGCCGTTTCAATCACAAAATCCATTCTTACTAATTTATTTTTAATTGTTAAAAAAACAGTCAAAAATAATGTACCAGCAACTATGATTAATCCTTTATATGGATTATTTACTTCATCTGACTCATGAGTAAGCCATCAAACTGTTTGTCTGTCAAAACCTTTTTAAGAAATAAAATTGGCCCGGCCATGTAGCCTGCATGGTATCTCGTTTTGGGATTCTGAGCAGAGATAGCTTTCAGTATAAGTTTGGCAATTACCTCAGGTTCCGCGTTTTTCGGAACAGATTTCTTTGCAAATTCAATGATTTTCTCAGCCATTTTAGCGTATGCTTTTCCTGATGACACATCATGTAAACTTTTTAAAGCAATATCGCCCCATTCGGATTTTACACCACCTGGCTCAATAATAATGACGTCTATTCCAAATGATTTTACTTCCGTTCTCAGACTATCACTGAGCGCTTCCACGGCAAATTTACTGGCAGAATACCAACCGGAAAGTGGACTCGCCATTTTCCCTGATGTTGAAGTAATATTTACGATTTTACCTGATTGCTGTTTTCGCATAAATGGCAAAACGAGCTGAGTCAGCCTGGCCAGACCGAATACATTAACTTCCATTTGATATTTGGCATCCTTCATTGAAACATCTTCAACGGAACCCATTAAGCCAAAACCTGCATTATTTATCAAAATGTCTATGCGTCCTTCATTTTGAATAATTTTATCTACACCGATTTGCATGGAGTTCTCATCGGTAATATCCATTTGAAGTATTTTTGCACCTGTCTGTTTCAGATCATTCATTTTTTCAATCCGTCTGGCTGCTGCGTAAACAGTATAACCATTTTCAACCAAAATTTGAGCTGTTACTTTGCCCATACCCGACGATGCTCCGGTAATTAACACGACTTTATTGATCATTTGCATTGTACTTAAAGATTGTTCGTACAGTGCAAAATTACTTTGTTGAACGCTATGGAAATGTGCTCATAGGCTCAAATGTTATGTGTTCACAGGCTCAAATATAGTAGAAGGCGTATATCCAAAGAATTTCCTGAACACATAGGTAAAATGTGAAAAATTTTCAAAACCTGCTTCAATATACGCTTGCGACGGCTTCTGATTATTTTCTGCAATCAAAAAATGTGCTTTCTGCAAACGTGTTTCTGTCAGCCATTTTTGAGGAGATGTGCCGAATGTCTTTTGAAAATCCCGCTTAAAAGTAGCCAGACTTCTTCCTGTTAAATATGCAAATCTTGAAATAGGGATATTGAACATAAAGTTTTTTTGCATAAAATCCGCCAGGTCCGTTTTATGCGGTTCAGAAAAATCGGACAGTAAAAAGTCAGCGTTTTTATTGATCGTGCGAACAACCGTAATGGCTTCTTTTACTTTTAATAAAGCTAGCTCGCCGGTTATAACTGCATCATTTTGATTGGCATAAAACAAGATTGATTCAAACAAATGATCTAGCAGCGCATGCTGTTTCATCTGCAATACTCCGGGATAATTCGCCTTTTGTTTTTCCAAAGGTAAATCCATGTAAAAAGTCTGCAAAAATGCCTGCGTAAAAAACACAGTTGCAGCCCTACATGGCATTTCTCCTCCCGGTTCCTTGGTAAATTTAGCTAGCTGGTTCCTGGAAAAAAGAGCAGTTTCGCCCTGCAAAATCACATAGGTTTTATCCGCTGTGGTCACAGTAATTTTTCCGGTATAAACGTGCATCAGTATATGTTCAGGTATGATCTGTTCTATAACCCGCTGTTTCTTTTCAGTGCAGGCCAGAAAAATTTCCGGATGTACGATGTAATTGTTTTCACCTGTCATTTCATCATAACCATTAATTTCCAAAGTTTATTCTAGCCCGATTTATGATTAATCCCTACTCACTTCTAAGTGATTTCACCGGATCCAGTAACGCTGCTTTTATTGCCTGGTAACTTACTGTCAGCAAGGTTATTGCTAATGCTCCTATTCCTGTCAAAGCAAAAATCCACCAGGAAATTTCGGTATGATACTTGTAGTTTTCCAACCAGCCGTTCATAAAATACCAGGCTAATGGTATGGAAATGAAGCAAGAAATTATCACCAGAAATACAAAATCCTTAGAAAGCATTTGCCATAAATTTGTAATGGATGCACCCAGCACTTTACGAATTCCTATTTCCTTAGTGCGCTGTTCTGCTACAAAAGACGCTAACCCGAAAAGACCTAAGCAAGAAATGAAAATCGCCAGAATAGCAAAAAATGTAGCCAGTTTACCAATACGTTCTTCCGTCCCGAATTTTTTTGAATACTCCTGATCTACAAAATTATAGGTAAAAGGACTACCGGGATTGTATCTTTTAAATACACTTTCCACCTTAGCCAACGCTTCATTTGCACTCAGATTTGGGGCAAGCCTGATGTTTATCGTGATCAGATTATTATAATTAACGATAAAAAACGAAGGACTTACCGGTGAAAAAGGGTTTTCCTTGATCATATCCTTAATCACACCAACGACCTTATATTGCTTGCCGCTTGCTCTGACAAACGAATCTATTGGTTTTTTGAAACCCATTAATTTAACAGCAGCTTCATTCAGGATCATGGAAGAAGTATCCGTTGAAAAACTTCTTGAAAAGTCGCGGCCCTCTTTCAATTGCCATCCGATTGTATTTCCATAATCGTGCGTTACGCTGTTGGCCATCACCAGCGGATGCGCTTCCGGACTTTTTCCTTCCCAGGAAATATCTGTCGTGCCGCCGTCCTGCACTGTAACTGCTCCCGACGATTCCGACATTTCTTTCACTGCGCCGGTATTTTTCAGGTCATTGCGCAATGCTTCATAATGTCCGTAAAGTTCAGGCGTATTTTTTCTAATCTCAATCAATCCATTCCGACTATAACCGATCGGACGATTTTTAGCAAATTGTATCTGACGAAAAACAATGATCGTTCCTATGATAAGCGTAACGGAAACCGTGAATTGCATTACTACTAAAATCTTACGCGGAACAGCTGCAAAACGACCAACCGAGAATGTTCCTTTTAAAACTTTCAGTGGCTGAAACGAAGATAAATACAATGCAGGATAACTTCCGGAGATCAGTCCTGTCGCCAAAGTGAACACAATTCCCATTAGCCAAAACCATGGATTGAACCATAACATTGACATTTTTTTATCGGCTACTTCATTAAAGAATGGCAGAAAAACAGTGGCTAAAAATAATGATATCATAAAAGCGAATGTCACCACCAATAAAGATTCACTAAAAAACTGGCTGATTAACTGGGAACGCAGTGAACCAACTGCTTTTCGGATCCCAACTTCTTTTGCACGTTTTTCGGAGCGGGCCGTGCTCAGGTTCATGAAGTTGATACAAGCCAAAAGCAGAACAAAAACACCGATAATTCCAAACAACCACACAAACTGAATAAGTCCTCCGATATTTACACCATTTTTGAAATCAGCATATAAGTGCCAGCGATCCATGGGATGAAGAAAAAATTCAGGTTTATAACCCGGCGGATCATCTCTTTTCATCCTGGTATCCTTGATCTTTGCCGATACTTTGCCAAAATCAGCACCGTCTTTTAGCTGCGCATAAACCTGGAAAGAATTATTGTCCCATTCGGTTAATGAGCTTTTTATCCAGTCGTCTTTTGCCACAGCAAACTCCCATGGCGTAAGAAAAAGCACTTCCCGAAAAGAACTGTTAGCAGGGAAATCCTCATAAACACCGGTAACTTTTACCGTTAATGTATTATCAACTTTAATGAGTTTATTAAGTGGATTTTCTGAACCGAAAAAAGCTTTTGAAAGAGATTCAGAAAGCATAATAGAATTGACATCTTTTAAACCATTCCCGGTTCCGGCGAGCATTTTTAGCGACATCATTTCAACAAAGTCCGGTTCAACCGCATTACCGCTTTTAGCAAACTTCTTTTCGCCGGAAGCAAGAATAAATGCCTGGTTTTTAGACAAACTTACCGATTTAAAATCAGGATACTTGCTTCGCAGTTCCTCTGCCAATGGAATAGGCGTAACATTATAGGTTGCTTTTTCAACATCAAAACTCACATGCTGCATGACCTGCCCGACGCGTTTGTGATTTTTATGGTATTTGTCAAAAGACAATTCATCATAAATCCACAAGCCGATCAGCATGGCAACAGACATGCCCACCGCAAGGCCACCGATATTAATAGCAGAATAACCTTTGTTTTTCAAAAGGTTTCTAAAAGCAATTTTAAAGTAATTACGTATCATATCATGGCTGAATAAAAAAGTTGCTGGATATTCTTTTAACCTTTTTTGTTTGGTAAATGGCCGAAGCAATTTGAGTGAGCTCCATATATATTTTAAGTCAGCTTTTTTTACGCCGACTGTTTTTGACCAGTAAGCATACATTTCCAACATATCACCCTGCACCTCTTCCCTCGTATTGGGATCGCCAAAACGCACAAGAAGCATTGTTGCCCAATTTGGCGGCATAAATGGCTCCTGCTTATTCTCAGTCATATAATTTCATAGTGAAATAGCTAAAAAATGTTATCGCGTCGCCGTCGTTTGTTTGTCTTCCTAGCCTCGCCGTCGGTTGTGTTCCCACAAACGACTCAAATACAGGGCGGGTGTGATTATTTGTGAAGACACAAACAACGGTATTGGAAATTCTGGCAAAGCCGTGTCACCAAATTTCCCACCGTTAACCTTAACCCTTTCCCCTCCCCCCTATTCACTTCGCAAAGACCTCACAGGATTCATCAGTGCTGCTTTTATACTTTGAAAACTTACCGTCAACACTGCGATCAAAACAGATAATACGCCTGCCAGCACAAACATCCACCACTCAATATCAATCTTGTATGCAAATCCTTGCAGCCATTGGTTCATCAGCCACCACGCTACCGGCGAAGCGATGATGATTGCAATGCCGACCAGTTTCAGGAAATCTTTCGACAATAATCCAACTATGCCTGCAACTGACGC
>Ga0247739_10000537_pt1 | contig 13504 bp, 7 predicted proteins | sample UWRJL058202B2_FD_180943 | JGI IMG/M metagenome (GOLD analysis project Ga0247739, IMG submission 180943) | Plant litter microbial communities from Arlington Agricultural Research Station in Wisconsin, United States - UWRJ-L058-202B-2 | ecosystem: Environmental > Terrestrial > Plant litter >...
AACTTAAAAAATAACAACCCGCTTCCACCAAATGATTCTTTGCAAAAATCGCTACAATCATTTACAGAGGGCTGGTTGGAATGGGCGAAGTACCTAGCTTACCACAACAAGAAAAAAGGTGAATAACCGTTCACCTTTTTATCTTATGATGATGGTTATAAAATTTTAATAGTAACACGTCGTCAACCATCGGTCATCCTACCAACAAAAAAGGACTACCCTTTTGAGGTAGTCCAATGGAATAATCATAGAATTTAATACTATGATAAAACGGTAATCAAGCCCTTGAGTATTGCTCCCAATCTTACCGCTTCAAATATTCTTGCTTCGCTGCTACCATGTTGCAATACACTCTGCTCGTGAGATGTAACACACATTTCGCAACCGTTAATGGAAGAAATAACCAAGCTCATTAGTTCAAAGAATTCCTTACCCAAAACCGGATTCATCATGATGCTCATTTTGATGCCGGCAGGTTGGGTATTGTAAAAATCCTTATTCATAAAATGCTTGAAACGATAGAATACATTGTTCGTTGCCATTAAAGAAGTACATGCAACCACTTCGGCCAATTCGGCTTCAGTTGCGCCGGCTTCAAGGGCTTGCCTTGTAAATGTTTCTTTCAATAAATCAAACTTTTCATTGATAGAAACGGCCAAGGCCAATAACAATGCTTCTTTTTTCTTCAATTGTTGCGCATTGTTCAAAACGTTGCCCACATTGATTCGTAAGTCTTTAATGTAACGAGCTTCTACATTCAATAAAGCCAACGCATTGGCAGTAGGAACATAATCTTGAATCTGCAGATCGTTCAGCAGGTTCAAAAAAGTTTCGTTCTGTATCTGAATTGTATCATTCATAAAAAATGGTTTACATATAAACTGCTGCTCAAGCCAAGCTGTTTATAGAATCGATCAAAAATTAGTTCAAAGACAATTGTTGGGTCAAGGTATCTTCACCCTTAGCCCAGTTACAAGGGCACAATTCGTCTGTTTGCAAAGCATCCAATACACGGATAACTTCTTGAACGCTACGGCCAACATTAAGGTCATACACGCTAACCCAACGAATAACACCATGTGGATCAATGATAAAAGTAGCACGGTAGGCAATCTTTTCTTCATCATCCAAAATGCCTAAATCTTCGGCCAACGACTTGGATGTATCTGCTAACATGGGGAATTTAAGGTCACGTAAATCAGCGTGGTCGCGACGCCAAGCAGCATGCACAAACTCAGAATCGGTAGAAGCACCAATTAAAACCGCATCACGATCGGTGAAATCGCTATGTTTTTTATTGAATTCAGCTATTTCTGTAGGGCATACAAAAGTGAAATCTTTTGGCCACCAAAACAATACAGTCCATTGACCTTTTTTAGAGGCATACTCGTTGGTAATCTCGATAAATTCCTTTCCTTTTTCGATTGACACGACTGCTTTTTTCTTGAATTCGGGTAAAGTGCTCCCGATAGACATAACTCTGTTGCTCATATACGTTTTTTTTAAATGCTTGATAAATAAGTTCTTTTTCCGTATGGCAAGAGTCTCGCCGGTAACCGGCCTATACTAAATCGTTGATGCAAACTTGCGTCAAAAAATTGGTACATTTAATTTCAATTATCGATGATGTAATAGATGATAACTATAAGATTGCAAATTTCATCTAGCATCTCACTATTTAAAACTGCTTACAAGGAGTGCTACTCAAGGTAATTACTAGCATTTTTATTCCTTTAGTAATTAATTTGTGTTGCATACGTTGAATACTTATGACTTCCCGAACGATATATCATATTACTTTTCGCTTGTTTTTTTACTGCACTATAGCCTTGAACGGCATGGTGGCGCAAGCGCAAACATTACCGCCAGGCAGGCGGGTTGACTGGAGCGTTACCGGAAAAAAAGACATTTTTCCGAATACACGTGACACCCTTAACATTATGAATTTTGGAGGAAATAAGGACAGCGCTGCAGATAACAAAACTGCTATAGAGCAAGCCATGCAAGCTTTGGCAAATCGTGAAGGGGTCATTTATTTTCCGCCAGGTAAATATCTTTTTAAAGGTTCCGTTACAATGAGACCAGGTGTTACTATTCAAGGCTCAGGAACGATGCTTACTTTTTTTTACTTTGCTGCTTCAGCAGGCACATCATCCGATGCTTTTGTTATCGGTAGCTACAATTACCCAGCAGCGTTTTCCGACGTTATCGCTGGTTACAATAAGGAATCAAAACAGCTCAAACTACAATCACCGAATGATTTTGTCGGTGCCTCTTATGTGGAATTGTTAGAGGACAACGGCGCTTGGGACACCGTTCCAGCAGACTGGGCTACAAACACGGTGGGCCAAATCATCCCAATAGATTCAATCAAGCAAGACACACTTCATTTGCGCCATGCAATTCGGATTGACTACCAAGCTTCGCTTAACCCGAGAATACGACCATTGCAACCCATTAAACATGTGGCTTTCAAGTGTTTTACTATTCAGCGAGCCGATAACCCAGCGCAGGATGTTAGCTTTTTCTCGTTTTTTAATGCAGTCGAGTGTAGTATTTCAGGGGTCAATAGTATTAAAAGCAAAGCCGCTCACGTAAAAATAGACCGGAGCAGCAATATCACCATTAGTGGTTGCTACTTTACTGATGCATTTTTATTCGATGGCACAGCTACACGTGGCTACGGAATAGTGCTATTTACCCGTACAGGCGAATGTTTGATCGAAAACAATGTCTTCAAAAAATTGCGGCATGCCATCAGTATCAAGCAAGGCGCAAACGGAAATGTGATTAGCTATAACTATGTTAGAGAAGGCCTTCGCTCTGAGATAGTAAGCGATTTTACAGCTGATATTAATCTACATGGCCATTATGCTTATGCAAATCTGATAGAAGGCAACATCGCCGACAACATTTTTACCGACCAAACTTATGGTCCTGCTGGCCCGGACAATACATTTTTGCGAAATCGTTCCGAAGGTTATGGCATGGGTGTTTTTAATACCGGTACCCAAGTTACATCAAGCCAAAACTACATCGATAACGACGTGCCCAGCAACAAACCGATTCCTTTTTTTATCACTTATTTTAGCACGCCCATGGCGCTTAATGGTACCAATCATTTATCCGTAGCCAATAGAGTGGCAGGAGTTATTACCCCTGCTGGCTCAACGACTGTTAACGAAATTTCTTATTATCTTACTGCTAAACCCAGCTTTTGGACGTCTACAAATGATTGGCCATCCATTGGGTTGCCGAGTATTTACAACAGTGGCAGTATTCCTGCACGAGATAGATATTTGGCTGGTCAGGTTTCTACTTGCCAGCTATTTATTCAAACTCCAATCATTTTACCAATACAAATCCTTCAATTTAAAACCACATTAATCAATAATAATGTAGTGGTCGATTGGCTGATTGACGGCACAGAATTTTCTAAATTACAAGTAGAACGAAGCATCAACAATCGTGATTTTGAGCCCGTGACTACGTCAATGTCTGCTAAATCTGTCTTTTTTGATAAACCAGCTAGTACGCAAAGTTTATACTATCGTTTGAAAGTATATAACAAAGCCTCCGGCTTTGTTTACTCTAGCATTCAATTTATTGGAGAACGAAAACATTCCATTATAGCACCTCCATATTTTAGCAAAGAAGGGTTGGTAGTATCTGTTCAGATTGAACCTGGAACGAAACAATATGTAAAAATCTTTTCTGTACAAGGACAACTTTTTCAGCAGCAAGAGCTTATTGAAAGCAAGACCTATATTACCACAGATAAATGCACTGCGGGCTTGTGGCTAATTTGCATCTGCAACGATGCAGGCACCGTTGGCACTTTTAAGGTCGTGAAGTTGTAGTAAAAAAGTAAAACAAGCTACGAGGCCTACTTTAATTTTTTAAGGGCGTAACGGTGTAGCCCATCTTTTTTAATAAATTCAATACGCCATTTTCCCCTGGCAAATGACCTGCACCTACTGCGAACAAAGTGGATTTTCGGCTAGCGATTCCTGTGAACAGTTTCACCCAGTTACGGTTGCGATTGTATAGCATAATGTCGAGATATTTGTTTACGCCACCTTCGTCGCTTGTAGTGAGTAAATCAATGGAATCCATATTCTGCGATTTATATTCCGCAGTTAATTTTGCCATCATTATTTTTTGAGCATGTACACTGTCTATTGATTCCAACAGTTCTTTGGCTTGTTCTTCATACGGTATGCTGTCTAAAATGCCTGCTTGATAGGACATGGTCTCCAAACCTTTGATCTCGATTTTTCGTTTGGTGGCCAATTGCATGATACTCATTTCCATACCAGCCTTTTCAGGACAATCCATTTCACTTTCTCCAACCATAGAACTTAACAGCATTGGTTTATAGTTTTCAATCATGGAAAAAGGCAATTGGCCATGCTTGCTAAACCAGTTTTTTACTTTTTCGTACTCAGCTTCGTTGTAAAAGTCTTTTAGCGTTTTTCCGTCTTTCATGGCCATGTCGCCCATACTACCAAACATATCGGCCATATTATCCATATCTATTTCAAAATAAACTTGAGCGACATTATTAATCACCGTTTTAAAATTGGGGCTAATGCCTGCATCTTCGGAACAAAGAATGTGCATCGTACCAAAAAAGTAAGATGGCTGTTTTAGTCCTTTCCCTGTTATTTCCCATAAAAGCGTGTTTTTATCTTTTGCCTTCTCCGGTACAGGTTGAGAAGAACAGCTTATTCCCAAAAAAGCAAGTAACCCTGCTACGAAACTCATTTTCATTCTTAATAGTTCTTGATGCATCAAAACTAAGTTGTTATCATAGGATTTTGCCTAAAAGCGTCCTAAACCTTTTTTAAAGCAAAAAGAATTTTTAAATTGGTTTTTGCTGTTTGGCATAGTGTTTGAATAATAAAAAATGTTTTAAGGGTTTAGGGTTTGAAAACGGGCCGTCTTACGGCCCTTTTCTTTTTTTATCTACTTCCGCTTGTTCGCCCAAAGTGTACAGTTAGCTTATAATTATAGTTTCTTATTTTTTTTACGTAAATTTTTTTATTAATATTGGACTGTAAACCAGCCCAGTTAGATGAGAAAAACCCTTGCGACGCTTACCCTATGCGTTTTAGCTATTTTTAATTACGCACAAGACAAATTGCCTGCCTTCGGCAAAATAGAAAAAGCAGATCTTGAAATGAAGACCTGCGAATTTGATCCCGATGGGGAAGCATTATACCTAATTGATTTAGGAGAAGTGCAGTACAATATTAATGTAGGTGCCATTTACATTCAAACCGATCACAGATATCGGGTGAAAATCTTAAAAGAAAAAGGCATTGAAGAGGGCAATGTAAAGTTCTGGTATCACAGCAAGGATAGATATGAGGAAATCAGCAACATTGTTGGATACAGCTATAATTTGGATGATAATGGCAATATTATTAGTTCCAAGCTGGAAAAATCTCAGATTTTTGATAAGAAGGTAAACGAAAATTATTCAGAAATATCGTTTGCCATGCCTAATGTGAAACCAGGTACTGTTATAGAATACAAATACCGCAGTTATAAAAAATCTTTTGGCAACATTAGCCCTTGGTATTTCCAACGGGATGTGCCTGTAAAATACAGTGCCTATAACTTGCTTATTCCAGAATATTTTGACTTCACCTATCAAATAACGAGGCGACAAGATTTGGATGTAAAGAAAAGCTTGGACGGTAGCGTAGGCACTTGGTATGTAATGCGTAACATCCCCGCCCTGCGGGAAGAACCTTTTATAGCTGGTAAAAAAGATTACTACCAACGGATTGATTTTCAATTGGCAGCCATTAATTTTCCAGGGCAAGCACCTATCTCTGTTAGGTCGACATGGCCAAAACTTACCGAAGAGTTACTGGAAGATGAAGACTTTGGCGTGCAAATCAATAAGAACATTCCGAAAACAGCCGAATTGGATGGCCAACTGAAAATGGCCAAGACTTCCATAGAAAAAATGCAGATTATCTACACGTATGTCCAAAAAAACATGGATTGGAACGGTAGCGAAGGGATATGGTCTGCCCATGGAATAAAATCTGCTTGGGATAAAAAAAGTGGCTCTTCTGCAGACATCAATTTGATTTTGATCAACCTTTTGAAAGATGCAAAAGTGAAGGTCTATCCCTTATTGGCAAGTACAAAAGATAATGGGAGGGTCAATACAACCTATCCGCTGCTCAATCAATTCAACGAAGTACTGGCTTTCGTTAAAACTGATAATAACGAGCGTTATATCTTGGATGCTTCTGACAAGTACAATTCCTTTAAACTAATTCCTTATGATATACAAAGAACCGAGTGCTTTGTAGTAGATAAAAAAGATGGCGGATGGATTCAAGTGAATGATCACAATCAAAAGATGAAACACAATATAGCCCTTCACATAGACGTGGACGAAAGTGGCAAAATAGTTGGCGAAGCGATGGTAAACAGCTGGGATTACGGCCGCAACAGTAGGTTAAGCAAATATAAAAAAGGGCAAATTAAAAGTATTTTTGAAACCACCGATGGTATCGATATACATGTGGATTCCATAACGGTGAAGAACGTGGATGACGACAGTTTGCCATTGGAACAGAAACTTGCCTTTAGTGGCAACCTACAAACTTCAGGCGAATATTCTTTTTTGAGCTACAATCTTTTTACAGGCATGGGTAAAAATGCCTTGGTGGCTGATAAAAGGCAAACAGATATCGATCTGAATTATCCGCAATATTATGGCATACAGGGCGCCTACATTTTGCCAGACAATTTTGAGTTCGAAGACCTTCCCAAAAATATGCGTATGATTATGCCAGACACTAGCATCATGCTGACACGCATCCTACAAAAAGATAACAACGTATTAAATTTCAAGATTATAATCGATTTCAAAAGGGCCGTGTATGCTGCAGAAGAATATCCAGACGTCAAGGAATTCTATAAAAAATTATACGCTGCACTAAATGAAAGAATCGTTATCAAAAAAAAGAAATAAACTTTTACTGAATTTTTCATCCCACTGGTATGCTATGCTTAAAATGATTATATCCTTTCAGACGAAGCTTGTTTTTTGTTTGTTGATGCTTGCATGTACTAGCGGCCAATCACAAATTGCTGGGCTTATTCCTTACAATAAATATTCAGCCTACTCAATTGCGGATTCCTTAAAAAAAGATGCAGATGTAGTTATGCGAGAAGACTTCATGACGTTCACAATCAAGGACATTGACAACGCCACTTTAGATGTACATTCTCTTACAACGGTCATGAACGAACAGGGAGATAGCCATTTGCGTTTTGGTTGTTACTCAGACAAATTCACATATCTTGATGATGCTGAAATAACAGTATACAATGCGGCGGGCACTAAAATCAATTCTTATTCCAAAAAACAAATGGCAAGTTCTGCCTACGGTGACGGATTAGTGGACGATGGCAAACTAACCTACTTTAATGTGTCCGCACCGTCTTACCCCATTACTGTTGAAATTGATTATTCTGTGAAGTATAAGGGAACCCTTTTTTACCCAACCAGCTATATCCAAAGCCCTTATTCAAGCGTGGAAAATTTCAATTATACGGTAAGCGTCCCTACAGAACTAGGGCTTCGATTCAAGGCAAAAAATTGTGATCTCGCTCCGCAAATAAACACGGCGAATGGATTTACAACATACGTTTGGCAAACAAAAAATCTTGCTGCAAAAACTACGGAAAAGCATAGTGGAGGCTCAGGTCGCTATTTTCCACAAATTGCTTTAGCTCCAAATAAATTCAAGATGGATCAATATGAGGGTGATATGAGCTCTTGGCAAAATTTTGGTCTATGGAACAATAGTATGATTGGAAATACCAACCAATTATCTGCCGAAGGCAAAGCTTTTATCCAGAACCTTGTAAAAAACGAGTCCAATGACAAAGACAAAATCCGACTTATTTACAACTACCTCCAAAAAGAAATGCGGTATGTAAGCATCCAACTTGGTATAGGTGGCTGGAAGCCGTTTCCCGCCGATTTCGTTCAAACAAAAAAGTACGGCGATTGCAAGGCATTGAGTAATTATATGCGAGCGTCACTAGCTGCAATCGGCATCAAAAGTTATTACGCACTTGTTCGTGCAGGAAGCAACGTTATTCCACCAGACGATAATTTCCCCACGCCTCACTTTAATCACATTATTGTTTGTGTGCCTCAGGATAGGGATTCCATCTGGTTAGAATGCACCAGCCAAACAGCAGACTTCGGCGAATTGGGTGATTTTACGGAAAACCGAAAGGCATTGCTAATCACAGATGCTGGAGGAGTTTTAGTGCCTACGCCTGTGAGCAAGCCATCTCAAAACATTTTCTCTTGCTATACAAACATTGTTTTAACGGAAGATGGAAGCGGAACTGCCGACGCTGTAATAACCGGTACCGGAGAATTTAAACAGCAACAAGTTTACTACACATCTCAAAAAAGTGAGGATGAAAAAAGGAACTTTTTAGTAAAATCGATGGAATGGAAACAGCCAGATGTTGTTTCCATTTCCTCGGGCAGTCGTTTTGAAAAGCCATACAAGATTGAATCAAAAATGGAATATGATCAAATTCCTTCTTTTAAAGCTGGTAGCAAAATGTTTCTTCAACCACGGTTATATCCCTTTTTCGATGAAGACATCTCTGACAACGAAAAACGGAAACAAGATTACTATTTTTCGTTTCCTTATCAGTCTAGCGATACAACGGTTATGCTCCTACCAAGCGGTTTTGGTGTTGAAAGCTTGCCTAAAGAAAAGAAGGTGACATTTCCATTTGCCCAATATACTTGCAAATATAGTTTTGATGAAGCCGAAAAGACAGTACGGGTTATTGCTTACTTAGAGATTACAAATCAACATCTAAAAGCAGCCGACTATCCCCAACTCTTAGAATTTAAAAAAGCTGTTATAGCAGATATGAACGAAAAAATAGTGGTGAAGAAAATGTAAAGCAATTGCGCCCGCCTATCTTATAAAAGAGGCTATCCATTATACTTGGATAGCCTCTTATTTTTTATATCGACTAATTTTTTACTATTTTTTGTGTGTATATAATTTTCAGATCATCAAATATTTGCACTTGATAGAGGCCATTCGTCCAAGGATTTGTGTTTATATCCACCACAGCATTGGTGATAACGACATTTGCTATTTTTCTACCTGCAGCATCTGTTACTACTGCTCGAAGTTTTTGGTCGGTGCTAAAATTATCCAAACGGATTTTTAAATTATCCCGAGTTGGGTTAGGCCCTATCGTGATGCCCGTTTTACCGTTCCATCTTAAAATTTTAACCGGCCCATATTTGTAAGACCCGTTCTTGTCCACCATCTTCAATCTATAATAAGCATTAGCATTATAGTTTAGTACTGGCGCATCGGTTACCGAATAGTTCCTAGAGCCGTTAGCCACAACAGTTGCAACGGTTTTGAAAAAATTAGCATCGCTGCTATACTCCACATCGTAATGAGAAAAATTAGTTTCTGTTAATGCCGTCCAACTGATAAGTGCGTCCATACCCTGTTTCTGCAGCGTAAAGGTGCCGAGCTCAACTGGTAACAGCATGATAGGCGAATAGTCTTCTACTTCACCATTTGCTAGGTTCAAAATAAAATTTGGGCTGGTACGGTAAACATCTGTAATGGTATCTGATGCTATAACCAAGCGAGTTTTGTATAAACTTGAAATAACAAGGGGTGGCTTAACAACAATATTGATCGCTTTTGGCGAGCCAGTTACCATACCACTACCTCCATAAGTTGCCGCAACTCCATTGCCATCTAGATCATTGAATATACCGTCAGCATTCCAATCGAACCAAAGTCTGTAGTAGACCTTTGTATTGGCTTGATTCGCATTTAATGAAATCTGGTAGTTCGTAGAATAGCCGGGTGTAAATGATGGTGGGGCAATAAAGCCATCATCATATGTATCAAAACTTGCTGCAGCATTTCCACCAGACGTTGTGAATGGCTCGGTACCAACCCTAGCTCCGGCCCATACTACCACGGATGGAGCTGTAACTGGATTATATGCATCAGGGACGTTTGAAGTCATTGTACCTGGAACAATTGCGCTTGCTACAGGCCAGAAACCCTGTGTCAAATCTCCATAGTCTGATGGGAAGGAGCATCCCAGCAAGGCAACAGAAATAACATCGCTATTCCCTATTTGGATGACCTGAACTCTTTTTACAGGCTCGTTGAAATAAAACGATCCTGAAGCTTGGGCAGTGCCTCCATCTCCATCGCTCAGCTCATTGTTATCTACGCCGGTTACAACAGCCCCATCTTGTAAGTTATAAAACTGGGGATATACCTGATTGGGCACCGCGGCATTATCATATCCAATAATCCTAACTGTTTCGTTAACACCGTTGCCCGACAATCCAGTGATACTGAAATTACTGGTATTCGTCGTGTTATTAAAAACAAATTCCGTTGTTGCAGAAGCGCCACCATCCCTTACAATGGAAATACCTGCACCACTCACTGTCCAAGTAGGCTTACCAGTTGCATAAGTACCTGTATTGGTAATGGTTACCATATTTGTATTACTACGATTAATAAAACTTGCAGCTAGCGTGCCAACAGCAGGACTCGTGTTCCGATAGTCACTAAAGGCATTGATTCCATCGCAAACGGGCGCACAAATATTTACATTGATGTAAACATAGATTGGAACACCTTGGCAATCGTCACCCAAGCCTCCATTATCGAGTCCATCTACACCAAAAGCATAGGGAATTACTTTATATTCCACTTGTCCAGTAGAAAATGTGTTCAAATTTGCTGGCTCTATATCAGCGTTAGCGCCAATCGATGTTTGCAGCGCTGTAAAATCGGTAACGTTGCCACTAAACACACTTGCGGTTACACGGTAGCGAGTGTTTGCTGAAGGTGTTATTACGCCAGTAGATACTGTCGGAGAAAAGCCGCTACAAATTAGTTGCCCTGCAATGGCGCTGCCACTGGGTGGTGTACAATTGGGCGGAAACACCTGCGCTTGAACAGTTTCTCCAGCAGAGGCGGTAACAAGTGCTGATACAAGGAACATTGATTTAAAAAAACGAATAGGATTAATAAGTTTACCCTTTAGTTCTTTTGACAGCGTACAAATGCTGACTTTAGGTGTACATGTTTTTTTCATGATGAATGTTTAGGAAATTATAGAATAGGACAATGAGTGTGTAAAAATTATATTGTTAATCTATCATTGGATTGAAAGATTGAAATAAATACTTATTCAATATTTTACATATGCCAAAATAATTGCCACTATAAAAACAAGTTTATAGAGAAGGTACATGCTATTTTCAGTAATAGCTCTGGTTGAATGCTTCGAGAAGCGGTAGTTAGGTTTCTCATATTGTAGGAATAGGATTGTGTGATGCTTCATTGGTACGTTAAATAAAAATCTAGCTTATTCAATTGCTTTAAAATTAAATTTGTTTAGCTGTTAATCTTGAATTCTAAGGCCTACGCTATCAAATTATAAGCCATCTTTTCCTTTTACATATATGAATTCAATTTTTATAGGTGATTGTTATGCAAATCATTAAACATTTAAATGTGAATGAGCAGAACACACCACGCTCAATAGGATTAGGCAAAATAGAATATTACAAGCTTGTATAATATATAGATAACTATGAAATTCTGGCAAGCATTCAAAGCGTTTAATTAAATAATATATAATTTCGCTCTATATGAAACAACCTGTCGTAGACATTAGAACTTGTTTATAGTAGTTAGGGATGTCATAAAACATTTATTGAAAGCTTTAGTTGCAATGAATGATATCGCCACTGATTTCTTGGCTACTTACTGGTGATTCTAATTAACCATTCTATCCTCTTAAAATAAAAAAAAATATTTCTCATTGCCGCTTAATAAAGTGCTGTCAATTTATTTTACTTGCTTACCGATACGAAAAAGCCCCACGATAATCGTGGGGCTCTTCTCTTATTTTTCAGAATAAGATTTAAATCTTATTCTTCATCATCAAAATTCATTGCTTCCCTCGTAGTAGCCAGCAATTCATATTCTTCTTTGCTACCTACGATGATGTTGTCAAAATCACGCATACCAGTACCAGCTGGTATCGCATGGCCTGTGATAACGTTTTCTTTCAATCCCAACATATCATCGGTTTTACCATTGATGGCTGCCACACTCAACACCTTGGTGGTTTCTTGGAACGATGCGGCCGATATCCAGCTTGGCACACCCAAAGATGCTTTTGTGATACCCAACAATACCGGCCGGCTAGTTGCTGGTGATGCATCACGGAACTCCATTAATTTCCTATCTGCACGACGGAGGATTGAGTTTTCTTCCCGTAATTCACGCAAGCTTACGATTTGGCCAGGCTTCATTTTGGTTGATTCTCCAGCGTCGGTAATTACTTTCTTATCGAAAATGTAATCATTCTCTTCGTTAAAGTCCCAACGATCTTCAAGATCCTCTTCCAAGAATTTAGTATCTCCAGCTTCCACGATTTCTACCTTCTTCATCATTTGGCGAACGATAACCTCAACGTGCTTATCATTGATCTTCACACCTTGCAAACGATAAACTTCCTGAATTTCATTCACCACGTACTCTTGTACCGCGAATGGACCTCTAATTGAAAGGATATCTGCAGGCGCCGTTTGTCCATCACTCATCGCAGTGCCCGCTTTCACGAAGTCACTATCTTGAACAAGGATTTGACGGGTCAACGGTATCAAGTATTTCTTGACGATACCATCCTTTGCTTCGATGATGATTTCACGGTTACCACGTTTGATGGCACCAAATGTAACAACACCGTCGATTTCTGAAACGATAGCAGGGTTGCCTGGGTTACGTGCTTCAAACAATTCCGTAACACGTGGCAAACCACCCGTGATATCACGAAGCTTACCAAGGATACGTGGAATTTTCACCAACACTTGACCTGGTTGTACTTCTTCTCCTGCTTCCACACCAATGTGGCTACCCACAGGAAGGTTATAGATTTTGATATCCTTGCCTTCAACAATGATGGAAGGAAGTTTCGTTTTATCTTTTGTTTCAATTACCACTTTCTCACGGTGACCTGTTTGGTCATCACTTTCTTCACGGTAAGTAATGGATTCAATCAAGGCATCATATTTAACGGTACCAGGCTGTTCGGCCACGATAACGTTATTGTATGGATCCCAACTGCAAAGCACTTCGCCCTTCACAATTTTTTGACCGTTTTTCACCATCAGGGTAGCACCATAAGGAATGTTATGGGTAATCAACAAACGATCATTCTTCTCGTCTGTGATCCTAACCTCACCCGTACGGCCGATAACAATCTGAACTTTTTCGCCTTGTCCGTTTGTGCTGGCTACTGTACGTAGACCATCGAATTGAACGGTACCATCGAATTTGGAAGGCAATGTCGATTCAACCGAAGCTGAACCAGCCACACCACCCACGTGGAAGGTACGCAATGTAAGCTGTGTACC
>Ga0247739_10000538_pt1 | contig 13465 bp, 9 predicted proteins | sample UWRJL058202B2_FD_180943 | JGI IMG/M metagenome (GOLD analysis project Ga0247739, IMG submission 180943) | Plant litter microbial communities from Arlington Agricultural Research Station in Wisconsin, United States - UWRJ-L058-202B-2 | ecosystem: Environmental > Terrestrial > Plant litter >...
CAGGTCTTATTGAAACAGTGTTATTCAGGCGGCGTCGACGAGGACAATCTCAGCATCGTTGACCGCTGTCACGGTCAAGGTTTCCTCGTTGGTGATGGCGACACCGTCACGAGCGTTCAGACGCACGCCGTTGACCTCGACCTCGCCGATGGCGGGGACCAGATAGCCGCGGCGGGCGGCGCCCAGTGGATAGGTCGCCGTCTCGCCGGCCTTCAGCGTCGCGCCCACGACCCGCGCGTCGGTGCGGATCGGCAGGGCGCCCCCTCCGCTTTCAGCGATGTCATCCTCGAACCCCGAGGCCAGAACCACGAACTGACCGGCGCGGTCGCCCTTGGGGAAGGGCTTGGCGCCCCAGGCGGGCTTTTCGCCGCGACGGGTCGGCTCGATCCAGATCTGGAAGATCCGGGTCAGGTCCGGCTCGGCATTGTATTCGGCGTGGCGGATGCCGGTGCCGGCGCTCATGACCTGAACATCGCCGGCGACGGTGCGGCCCTTGTTGCCCAGGCTGTCCTCATGGGTGATGGCGCCTTCGCGGACATAGGTGATGATCTCCATGTCGGCGTGCGGGTGGGGCGGGAAGCCCGAGCCGGCCGCGATCTCATCGTCGTTCCAGACCCGCAGGCTGCCCCAGCTCATCCGCTTGGGGTCGTAATAGTTGGCGAAGGAGAAGTGGTGCTTGGCGTTCAGCCAACCATGGTTGGCGCCGCCCAGGGATTCAAAAGGTCTGCGCTCGATCATCGTCTCATCTCCGCGGTCCCGGCAGGGGCGGGGACATCCCCGCCGCGCTCACCGCCGCTCTGGCTTGAGGGCAAGATAGCGATCCGCTAACGATCAGAAATAGAAACAACTGAAACACATCGTTTCCGCCGGGGGCTCTCAGCATCATGTCGAAACTGCCCGACCTCGAGGCCCTCGCCATCTTCGCCAAGGTCGCCGAGACCCAGTCCTTCTCGGGCGCGGCGGAGGCGCTGAACCTGTCCAAGGCGACGGTGTCCAAGGCGGTCAGCCGGCTGGAGGTGCGTCTGGGCACGACCCTGCTGCACCGGACCTCGCGCCGTTTCGCCCTGACCGAACAGGGCAGGGGGCTGGCCGCCCGCGCCGCCCAGATGGTCGCCGAGGGCGAGGCCGCGGAGGCCCAGGCGCTGGACCAGTCGATGAACCCGCGCGGCCTGGTGCGGCTGGCCGCGCCGATGTCGTTCGGCATCTCCTATGTTGCGCCCGCCCTGCCGGAGTTTCTGGCACGCCACCCCGACGTTTCCATCGACCTGCATCTGTCGGACGAGGTCATCGATCTGGTCGGGGGCGGTTTCGACTGCGCCCTGCGTATCGCGGCCCTGCCGGACTCGTCGCTGACGGCCAGGAAGCTGCGCACCATCAAACGGCATCTGGTCGCCTCGCCCGAATACCTCGCCCAGCGTGGCCGGCCCCAGGACCCGGAGGAGCTCTCGCGCCATTCCTGCTTCGGCTATGCCTATCTGCCGACGCCCAACACCTGGAAATTTCGCCACAGGACCGACGGGCGCGAGGTGATGGTTCGGCCGCACGGCCCCTTGCGCGCCAACAACGCCGACGCCCTGACCGCCTCGCTCCTGGCCGGGCTGGGCATCGCCGAACAGCCCGACTTCTTCCACTGGGACGACATCGCCACGGGGCGGCTGGAGGTTCTGCTGCCCGACTGGGAGCTGCCGCGCATCGACCTGCATCTGGTGGCGCCCGGCGGCGGACCGAGGCCGGCGCGGGTCACGGCCCTGATGGACTATCTGGCCGGTCGGTTCGCGGGACCGCTGTGGCCGGGCGACACGGGCGGCAAACGTTAGGGCTGCAGATTACAGATCGGTCACTTTCGCACCGCCGCCGCCGGGTCTAGGTCTGGGACAGACCTGTCCGGAAAGTGAAATCGCATGAAGTTCCGTCTGTTGGCCGCCGCCTCCGCCGTCGCCCTCATGGCCGCCGCGCCTGCTTTCGCTGAAAGCGCGCCCGCCGCGCCGCCGGCCACAGCGACAGCCGGGATCGAGGTGCCGCCGCTGGGCTTCACCAAGCGGACCCTGGCCAATGGTCTGGACGTCTATACGGCGCGGGATGCCTCGACCTCGAACGTCACGGTCCAGGTCTGGTATCGCGTCGGCTCCAAGGATGATCCGCAGCAGCGTTCGGGTTTCGCCCACCTGTTCGAACACCTGATGTTCAAGGCCACGAAGGACTTTCCCGACGAGACCTTCGACCGCCTGACCGAGGACGTGGGCGGCAACAACAACGCCTTCACCTCCGACGACGTCACCGCCTATCACGAGACCATCCCGGCCAATCACCTGCAGCGGCTGATCTTCGCCGAAGCCACGCGCCTCGGCTCGCTGGTCGTCAATGAGGACGTGTTCAAGTCCGAGCGCGACGTCGTGAAAGAGGAGTACCGCCAGAGCGTCCTCTCCAGCCCTTACGGCCGCCTGTTCGGCCTCTTCGGCCCGGCGACCATCTATCAGGACAGCCCCTACCGCCGCTCGACCATCGGCTCGATCGAGGATCTGGACGCCGCGACGATCGACGACGTGCGTCGCTTCCACGCCACCTACTACCGGCCCGACAACGCCATCCTGATCGTGGCGGGCAATTTCGACGACGCCCAGCTGAACGGCTGGATCGACCAGTATTTCGGTCCCCTGACCAACCCGAACCGCCCCCTGCCAGTCAATGACGTCAAGGAGCGCGAGCCGAACGGCCCGCGCGAGGCGACCTTCTACGCCCCCAATGTGCCGCTGCCCGCCGTGGTCGTGGCCTACCCGACCGTGGCCTACAAGGACGCCGACCGCATCCCGCTGACCGTGCTGGACGGCATCCTGTCGACCGGCGAAAGCTCGCGGCTCTATCGCTCGCTGGTCTATGATCAGCAGATCGCCGCCCAGATCGGCTCCAGCCCGGACTCCTCGCAGCAGGCCGGCAATCTGCAGACCTACGCCATCATGGCCGGCGGCCATACTCCGGAGGAGGGGATCGCCGCCCTGAACGCCGAGGTGGCGAAGTTCCGCGATACGCCCGTCACCCCGGCCGAACTGACCGAGGCCAAGAACGAGCTGGTCGCCGACGCCCTCAGGAACCGCGAAACGGTCGACGACCGCGCCAATGTCCTCGGCTTCGCCCTGATCAACACCAATGACGCCTCGGTCGCGGATCGCGAGATCGCGGCGATCCAGGCCGTGACCGCCGCCGACATCCAGCGCGTCGCCCGCCGCTATCTGACGCCTGAGCGCAGCATCACCCTCCGCTATCTGAACGCTGACGCCGAACATCCGGTGACGCAGCAGAACACCCAGGTCACCGCCCCGGTCCAGATCGCCGACCTGGCCCCGGCCGGCGAAAGCCTGGCCCTGCTGCCGGAGGCGCAGCGCGCGAAACTGCCCGAGCCGACCGCCGCCGTCTCCCCGACGACCCCCGCGGTCGCCGAGGCGCGTCTGGACAACGGCATGCGCATCCTGGTCGTCAACAAGCCGGGCCTGCCGCTGGTCTCGGCCCGCCTGAGCTTCGACGCCGGCTCGGCCGATGATGGCCCCGGCAAGTCGGGCGTCGCCTCGATGACCGCCGGCCTGCTGACCCAGGGCACCTCCACGCGCGACGCGCCGGAGATCGCCACCCAGATCGAACAGCTGGGCGCCTCGATCGGCGCAGGCGCAGGCGCGGACTTCACCAGCGTCTACGCCAACGCCCCGGCCGACGTCTTCCCGCAGGCCGTGGCCCTGATGGCCGATCTGGTCCGCAACCCGACCTTCGCCGAGGAGGAGCTGGACCGGCAGCGGACCCAGACCCTCGACGGCCTGAAGGTGTCGCTGGCCTCGCCCGGGCAGGTCGCCTCCATGGTCTCGGGCCGGGTGGTCTATGGCGACGCCCCCTACGGCGCGCCGGGCATCGGCACGGTCACCACGGTGCCGGCCCTGACCCGCGATGACGTCGTCGCCTTCCACACCGCTCGCTACCAACCCTCGGACGCCACCCTGGTGTTCAGCGGCGACATCACCCCGGAAGCGGCGCGGGCTCTGGCCCAGTCGGCCTTCGGCGACTGGCGCACGACCTCCACGGCGGCTGCCGTCAATGCGGCTGCGGCCCCGGCCGGTCAGACCCTGTCGCCGCGCGTGGTGGTCATCGACCAGCCGGGCGCCGGTCAGGCGGCGGTGGTGGCGGCCCTGCGCGGCGTGCCGCGCGTCAACGCCGACTACTTCCCCCTGACTCTGGGCAACACCCTGCTGGGCGGGAGCTTCACCTCGCGCCTCAATCAGGAAATCCGCATCAAGCGCGGCCTCAGCTACGGCACCCGCTCGTCGCTGGGCCTGCGTGAAGGGCCCGGCCTGTTCACCGCCTCGGCCCAGACCAAGAACGAGACCGCCGTCGAGGTGTCGGACCTGATTCTGGCCGAGATCGAGCGTCTGGACACGACCCAGCCGACCGAGAGCGAACTGACCACCCGCCGCGCCATCCTGACCGGCGCCTTCGGCTCCTCGCTGGAGACGGTGGACGGTCTGGGCTCGCTGGTGGCCAATCTGGCCCTCTACGACCTGCCGATGAGCGATCTGGCTGCCTATGCCGGCAATGTCGCCGCCGTGGACGGTCCGTCGGTCCAGGCCGCCTTCGCCCGCGCCCTGCCGGTCTCGAACGCCAGCCTGGTCATCGTCGGCGACGCCTCCAAGTTCATTGACGCCCTGCGCGCCAAACACCCGAACGTCGAGGTCATCCCGGTCTCCAGCCTGAATCTGGATACGGGCGCCTTGCATTGACCCTGGATCGAGCCTGCGGGGTCTGAGACCGTTTGAAGACGTACAAAAGCCCGCCGCAGGATCAGCGGCGGGCTTTTTCGGGCCAGATCGGCGGTTGCAGGATCAGCCCTGGGGAGTGGGCTCGTCCGTGTACACGCGGCAGGTCTCGGTTATTTCGAGGATGACGCCGCTGTTCACTTCGTGTCCGTTTTCAATCCAGATGCCGTCGCCATCGAGATCAAGCTCTCCGGGGCCGGGCGCGTATTTGTACTTGTAGGTGCAGTCCAGGCCCCCGGCGCTGGCGGACATGGGCATAGCAACGACCATGGACGAAACGGCGAACGCGGCGGCGAGTGCGATTTTCGACAACATAGGGCTTCTCCAGCGACCCCACCCCAAGCGGACAAGGCAGCGTTAGCACTGTCAAATCTCCCGAGCCGTCGGTCTATTCCTCCAATCGTACCACTACTTTAGGTCGGTGGTGGTTGGGACGCTTTCTCCATTGGATTGTTTGAAGCGCGCGGTCTGCGCCAAACAGCCAGACCTCGAGCCGAATCCGATCTCCAGCCCCGATCCGGATACGGGCGCCCTGAAGTAGAAAAGAGAAAGGGGGGAGGGCTCTCGCCGCTCCCCCCTCATCCCGCGATGGAGGCCTGACCCGGAATCGAACCGGGGTGCAAGGATTTGCAGTCCTCTGCGTAACCACTCCGCCATCAGGCCGTCGGGAACCCTTCGAAAAGAGCCCCGTCGTCATCGGGAGGCGTTCGCTATCAGATCGGATTGTCCGCTGCAACGCACGGACCTATAAGCACGCCAGATTTTCCTCTCTGAACGCACAAGGATTCGCCGCCGATGGATTACGCCGCCGCGCGCAAGGTCATGGTGGACTCGCAGGTCCGGGTGAACGACGTCACCGACCGCAGCCTGCAGGCCGCCCTCAACAGCGTGCCGCGCGAGCGCTTCTGCGCCCCGGAACGCGCCTTCGCCGCCTATGCCGAGGTCGAGACCGAGATCACCCCTTCGCGCCGCCTGATGATGGCCCGCGACGTGGCCAAGCTGCTGCAGGCGACCGACGCCCGCGCGGGCGAGACGGCGCTGGCCGTCGCCGGTCCTTATGCCGCGGCCCTGCTGGCGCATCTGGGCCTGACGGTCACGGCCCAGGAGGCCGATGCGGCGGTGTTCGAGATCGCGGGCGAGGCCCTGGCCGAGGCCGGCGTCACGACCGTCGTGGCTCCGGTGACCGAGCCCTCGGGCGGCGACTACGACATCATCATCTCGGAAATGGCGACCCCGGTCCGCCCCGAGGCCTGGATCAAGGCGCTCAAGGTGGGCGGTCGTCTGGTCGTCGTCGAACGCCCCGGCGCGGCCGGCAAGGCGGTCCTCTATGTCCGCGGCCGCGAGGGTCTCTCGCGCCGCGAACTGTTCGATTCCAACCCCCAGGTTATGGCGGAAATGTCGCCCCCGATGATTTTCGCACTGTAGTGTCCATTTTTCCGCCGGGCGGGGGTGGCGGGCGCGTGAAAAAAACTTAACTGGCGTGGCGTAGGCGGAATGCGCTCTACGCGAGAATAGAAGAGTTCAAGGGCGCGCTCCTCCGCGAACCCTATCGGGAATTAGACATGCTGAAACGTTCGTCCGTCATCGCGGTCGCCCTTGCCTCTGTGTCCTGGCTTGCCGTGTCGGCGGGATCCGCCTCTGCCGAGACGCTGCAGGAAGCCCTGGCCCTGGCCTACCAGACCAATCCGACCCTGCTGGCGCAGCGCGCCAACCAGCGGGCGCTGGACGAGAGCATTCCCCAGGCCCGTTCCGCCTATCGGCCGACGATCGATGTCGGGATCGGCGCCGCCTACACCCGCACCGACGTCAAGGGCATCGACGTCACCGACGTCGATTCCGCCAGTCTCGAAGTCAACCTGTCCCAGACCCTGTACAGCGGCGGCCGCATCGGTCACGCCGTCAGCGCCGCCGAAGCCAATGTCCTGGCCGGCCGCGAAAACCTGCGCGCCGTCGAGCAGCAGGTCCTGGCCTCGGTGATCCAGGCCTATGTCGGCGTCCAGCGCGACATGCAGATCCTGCAGATCCGTCAGGACAATCTGGCCGTCCTGCGTCGCCAGCTCGACGAATCCAACGCCCGCTTCGAAGTGGGCGAGATCACCCGCACCGACGTCGCCCAGTCCGAATCCCGTCTGGCCTCCTCGGAAGCCGACCTGGCCAACGCCCAGGCCCAGCTTTCGGTGTCGCGCGCCGCCTATGCCGCCGTCGTCGGCCAGTCGCCGACCAATCTGGTGACCCCGCCGGAGCTGCCGGGCGTGCCGACCGACTTCGAGCAGGCGCTGGACGTCGGCCTGGTCGAGAACCCGTCCATCGTCGCCGCCGACTACACCCTGCAGGCCGCCGAGGCGCGCGTCGCCGCCGCCCGTTCGGCCTATATGCCCCAGGCCGGCCTGACCGCCTCCTACGGCGGCTCCGGCGACCTCAGCGAGTTCGACCTCGCCGACCGCTCCAGCCTGACCGTCGGCGCCCAGATTTCGGTGCCGCTGTTCACTGGCGGCCTGAACGCCTCGCGCGTCGCCCAGGCGCTGGAAACCGCCAACGCCGCCAAGATCTCCATCGACGGCGAGCGTCGCGGCGTGCTGCAGGACGTCTCGTCCGCCTATGCCCAGGTCATCTCGACCAAGGCCACCGTCACCGCCGGCAACGAAGCCGTCCGCGCCGCCACCGTCGCCGCCGAGGGCGTGCGTCAGGAGGCCCAGGTCGGCCTGCGCACCACCCTGGACGTGCTGAACCAGGAGCTGGAGCTGCGCGCCGCCCAGGTCCAGCTGGTCAGCGCCGTGGCCAACGCCTACATCGCCCAGTCCTCGCTGCTGGCCGCCATGGGCCGTCTCGAAGGCCCGAACCTGGTGCCGTCGCTGGACGCCTATGACGCCGCCGCCAACACCGACGCCGTGCGCGGTCGCGGCGCCCTACCGTGGGATGGTGTTCTGGAGACCATCGACCGCATCGCGGCCCCGCTGGTCACCCCGACGCCGCAGGGCGCCCAGGCCCCGATCGACACCCAGTTGAAGTCCGACATCGTCAGGACTGCACCCCAGGGGTAAGCGCCGTCTGCGTTTACCGTGCAGGTGCAAAACGCCCGTTGATTCCGACGGGCGTTGATGCGACGACAGGGTTGTGGGGCAGGGCGATCTGATCGCCTGACGCCCTGCGCCGTCCCCGCACGTTGTCCCCCTCGTGGTGTCCACGTGTGCTTTCAAGGCCCGCCGAGGTTTACGCATGTCCGACCCGACCGCCCAGGAACCGACGATGGAAGAGATTCTGGCGTCTATTCGCCGGATCATCTCCGAAGACGACGCTCCGGCCGAGACGGCGGCGGCTCCCGCGCCTGAACCGGCCCCGGCTCCCGCGCCTGAGCCCGAGCCCTTCCCGAGCGCCGCCCTGATGGACGAGACGCCCTCGGTGCAGGAGCCCGAGGCCGTGGAAGAGGACATCCTCGAACTCACCGACACCTATGAGGCGCCGGCCGTCGAGAGCATCGGCGATCTGGACGTCTCCTCGCCCGAGCCCGAGGCTCCGACCGCCTGGAACCCTCCGGCGCCGACGCCCGACTATGACAGCCTGGTCGGCGAAAGCGCCGCCGCCAGCGCCGCCTCGGCCTTCGCCGGCCTGCACGCCAGCCTGAAGCCGGGCGCAGCCGCTCCGGCCCCGACCGGCGACCTCAACTTCATCAGCGGCTCGACCGTCGAAGGCATGGTCGCCGAGATGCTGAAGCCGATGCTCAAGGGCTGGCTCGACGCCAACCTGCCGGGCATCGTCGAACGCGCGGTCAAGGCCGAGGTAGAGCGGATCTCCCGCACCGCCGGCTAGCCCTTCGCGCACTCCGCGACTAGATCAACAGGGGCGGCTCCGGCAGGAGCCGCCTCTTCTGTTTTCTGAGATTACCTCCGATGCTCGACAAGACCTTCGACCCCAAGGCCACCGAACCCCGCCTGTACGCCAAATGGGAGCAGTCCGGCGCTTTCGCTCCGACCGAGGGCGCGGCGGAAGCCTATTCGATCGTCATCCCGCCGCCGAACGTGACGGGGTCGCTGCACATCGGCCATGCGCTGAACAACACGCTTCAGGACATCCTGACCCGCTATCACCGGATGAAGGGCAAGGCCGCCCTGTGGCTGCCCGGGACCGATCACGCCGGCATCGCCACCCAGATGGTCGTCGAGCGCCAGTTGGCCGCCGCCGGCAATGTCGGCCGCCGCGACATGGGCCGCGACGCCTTCGTCGAGAAGGTCTGGGAATGGAAGGCCGAGAGCGGCGGCGCCATCGTCCAGCAGCTGCGCCGTCTGGGCGCCTCCTGCGACTGGTCGCGCGAACGCTTCACCCTCGACGAGGGGTTGAACGCCGCCGTCCGCAAGGTCTTCGTCCAGCTGCACAAGGAAGGCCTGATCTATCGCGACAAGCGGCTGGTCAACTGGGACCCGCAGTTCCAGACGGCCATCTCGGACCTCGAGGTCGAGCAGCGCGAGGTCGAGGGATTCTACTGGCATTTCGCCTATCCGCTCGCTGACGGCGTCACCTTCGAATACCCGATCGCCTTCGATGAGGACGGCAAGGCGACGGAATACGAAACGCGCGACTATATCGTCGTCGCCACCACCCGGCCCGAGACCATGCTGGGCGACACCGGCGTCGCGGTTCACCCGACCGACGAACGCTACGCCTCGATCGTCGGCAAGTCGGTCATCCTGCCGATCACCGGCCGCCGCATCCTCATCGTCGCCGATGACTACGCCGATCCGACCAAGGGCTCGGGTGCGGTCAAGATCACCCCGGCCCACGACTTCAACGACTTTCAGGTCGGCAAGCGCGCGGGCCTGCCGTCGCTCAACATCCTCGACGCCTTCGCCCGCATCACCGACGTCGACACTCCCGACGTCCCGGCCGAATACGCCGGTCAGGACCGCTTTGCCGCGCGCAAGGCCATCGTCGCCCGCGCCGAGGCCGAAGGCTGGCTCAAGGAGATCGAGAAGACGAAGCACGTCGTCCCGCACGGCGACCGTTCGGGCGTCGTCATCGAGCCCTGGCTGACGGACCAGTGGTACGTCGACGCCCATACGCTCGCCCAGCCGGCGATCAAGGCGGTCGAGACCGGCGCGACCGTCTTCGAGCCCGCCAGCTATTCCAAGATCTATTTCGAATGGCTGCGCAACATCGAGCCCTGGTGCATCTCGCGCCAGCTCTGGTGGGGCCACCGCATCCCGGCCTGGTATGACGCCGACGGCCAGATCTATGTCGCCGAGACCGAGGCCGAGGCGCGCGAACTGGCGGGCGCCAAGCCGATCACCCAGGACGAGGACGTCCTCGACACCTGGTTCTCCTCGGCCCTGTGGCCCTTCTCCACCATGGGCTGGCCGGAGAAGACGGCGGATCTGGAGAAATTCTACCCGACCTCGGACTTGGTCACGGCGGCGGACATCATCTTCTTCTGGGTCGCCCGGATGATGATGATGGGCCTGCATTTCATGGACGAGGTCCCGTTCAAACGCGTCATCATCAACGGCCTCGTTCGCGACGAGAAGGGGCAGAAGATGTCGAAGTCCAAGGGGAACGTCATCGACCCCCTGGTCATCATCGACGAGCTGGGCGCCGACCCGCTGCGCTTCACCATGGCCATTCTGTCGGGCACACGCGACATCAAGTTGTCGAAAGAACGCATTGAAGGTTATCGCAATTTCGGCACCAAGCTGTGGAACGCCGCGCGCTTCAGCCAGATGAACGAAGCCGTCCGCGTCGAGGGCTTCGACCCCGCGACCGTGACCCAGACCATCAACCGCTGGATCCGTGGCGAGCTCACGAAAGCCGAACGTCAGGTCTCCGAAGCCATCGAGGGCGGCCGTTTCGACGACGCCGCCTCGGCCCTGTACCGCTTCGTCTGGAACGTCTTCTGCGACTGGTACGTCGAACTGTCCAAGCCCGTCCTGCAAGGCTCGGATGAGGCGGCCAAGGCCGAGACCCGCGCCATGACCGCCTGGACCCTCGACCAGACGCTGAAGCTGCTCCACCCCGTCATGCCCTTCATCACCGAGGAGCTGTGGGATGAACTGGGCAAGGAAGGCCCGGCGCGCGACGAACCGATGCTGATCGGCTCGAAATGGCCGGTCCTGCCGGACGCCTTCGTCGATGCGGAGGCCGAGGCCGAGATTGGCTGGCTGGTCGATCTGGTCACCGAGGTGCGCCAGCTTAAGGCCGAGATGAACGTCCCGCCGGCCGCCAAGCCGCCGCTGTTCTTCGTCACGCCCGACGCCGTTACCGCTGGCCGGATCGCGCTTCATCAACCGTTGATTTTGACTCTGGCCCGGGTGTCCGAGGTCTCGACCGCCGAGGCCGCGCCGGCGGGCGCCGTCAGCTTCGTCATCGGCGGCGCCACGGCCGCGATCTCGCTCGCCGGGACCATCGACGTCGCCGCCGAGAAGGCGCGTCTGGCCAAGGCCATCAAGGCCGCCGTCGACGACGTCGCCCACATCAACAAGAAGCTGGGCAACCCGAACTTCGTCGCCAAGGCGGCCCCCGCCGTCATCGACGAACAACGCGCCAAACTGGCCGAGGCCGAAGAAGCCCACGCCAAGCTGGTCGCGGCGCTGGAACGTATCGAGGCGATGGGCTGAGGGTCCTAACCGGAGACTGGATGCCCGTCGGCATCCAGTCTCCGGGACTCAGTGTGACTCGCCCGCCTGATCCACCGCGATGGGCAGCTCGATGAAGGTGGCGTTGGCCCCGGCGTGATAGACCCGCTGGGTCGCGCGGCGATAATCCTCGGGCTTGGCGAACATGATGTTCGGCACGAAGGTCTGGGGGTTGCGGTCGTAGAGCGGGAACCAGCTGGACTGGACCTGCACCATGATCCGGTGTCCCGGCAGGAAGGTGTGGCTGGCCGCCGGCAGGGCCCATTTGTATTCCAGCGGCCGGTTGGGCGCGATCGCCTTCGGATCGCTGAGGCTCTCGCGGTAGCGCCCGCGGAAGATGTCCATCGACACCGCCAGCTGATAGCCGCCCATCTCGGGCTGCAGCCAGTACTCCGACGGATAGACGTCGATCAGCTTGACCACCCAGTCGGAGTCCGTGCCGCTCGTCGCCGCAAACAGATGCACCTGCGGATTGCCCGAGATGCGCACCGCTTCGGTCAGGGGCTCGGAGACATAGGTCACGACGTCGGCGCGGTCGCTGTAGGGGCGCTGGTCCGTCGCCAGCCAGGTCCGCCAGGCGTCGCCGCGCACCGGCCGCTGGATATAGGGCACCGGATGGGCCGGGTCGGAGATGTATTCGTCGAAGGCCTGACCGCTCTCAGTCGGGGCGGTGAAGCCCAGACCGTTGCCGGCCTGCAGATAAAGCCGTCGCGACGACACGTCGGTCGGCCAGGACTGCAGATGCCGCCACTCGTTGCGGCCCGACTCGAACAGGGTCACCGGTGCGATGTCCGCCGGGGCGGCGTGGGTTTTCAGATGGGCGTCGAGGAAGGGCAGCAGGATGTGGCGCTGGAAGTAGAAGGCGGTGGCGCTGTCGAACTGGACCTGGCCGATACTGGAGCCGCTGTCGCGATAGGCGCCGCCGTGCATCCACGGGCCGGCGACCAGGAAGTTCATGTTGTTGCCGACGTCCTTGGGTTCGACGGCGCGGTAGGCCGCCAGGGTCCCGTAGATGTCTTCCTGATCCCACAGGCCCTGGACCCAGAGGGTCGGCACCTTCAGCGGTTGTTGCGCGAGGATCTTGTCGACGGCCTGGGCCTGCCACCAACCGTCATAGGCGGGGTGGCGCAGCAGCTGGTTCCAGAAGCCGGTCTGCTGAACCCCCTTGGCCTCGCCCAGCTGCGCGGCTGAGCCCGCGCTCAGGGCGCATTCATAGTCGTCGAAACAGGCGGCGGGCCAGGCCGGACCGCCCGAGCGCGCGCCCTCCTGTCCCAGCGCATAGTCGATCGCGCCCAGCCAGCGGAAGGCGCCGTTGTGGAACCAGTCGTCGCCCATCCAGCCGTCGACCATGGCCATCATCGGCACCGCGGCCTTGAGCGCCGGGTGGGGGTTGATCAGGCTCTGGGTGACCGTGAAGCCGTCGTAGGAATTGCCCATGGTCCCGACCCGGCCGTTTGACTCAGGGACGTTCTTCGACAGCCAGTCGATGGTGTCATAGGCGTCCGTCGCGTGATCGACGCCGGTCGAGTTCAGGGGGCCGACGACGGGCCGGTTCATCACATAGTCGCCCTCGGACCCGTACTTCCCGCGCACGTCCTGGGCGACGAGGATATAGCCGTTCTGGAGCAGGGTGCCGTAACCCTGACGCACCAGCATCTCGGCATGGGTGCTGCCCGTGCCGTTGGTCAGGCGGTTGGCGTTGTAGGGGGTGCGATCGAGGATCATCGGCGCATCGGTCAGCCCCTTGGGGATGATGATGACGGTGTGCAGCCGGGTCCCGTCGCGCATGGGGATCATCACCTCGCGCCGGACATAGTTGTCGGCGGGGACTCCCGGCTGGAAGGCGGTCGGGATCTCGGTTTTCGACGCGGTCAGGGCGTCGTCCTGCGCGGTCGGCACGGCCTGGGCGAGCGCGGTGGAAGCGACGGTCGCGGCCAGAAGGGATGGGGGCAGGGCCGCGAGGATGACGGACAGGCGGGTGCGAGTGCGGGACATGGACGGTCTCCTCGGGGCTGGACGCCGGACAAGACCATGCACCGCCGTAACGGACAA
>Ga0247739_10000539_pt1 | contig 13444 bp, 12 predicted proteins | sample UWRJL058202B2_FD_180943 | JGI IMG/M metagenome (GOLD analysis project Ga0247739, IMG submission 180943) | Plant litter microbial communities from Arlington Agricultural Research Station in Wisconsin, United States - UWRJ-L058-202B-2 | ecosystem: Environmental > Terrestrial > Plant litter >...
ACGCGATGAAGATTTTCATTACACGCTTTGCGTACTTCCATCTAGCCACAAAATTTTACGACATACTCTCAACCAGATATTTGATCGGCATATGCATTTAGTTGACGAAGACGAATTAGTCCAATTTTTTAAAGATTGCGAGGCGGGAGCAGTACCGGTTATTGGTAAAGCTTATGGTCTTGATGTGATTTGGGATGAAGAATTAAAAGAAAACGATGTACTTTATATGGAAGCTGGCGATCACCGTCATCTAATCTGCATAAGGCAACCCGAGTTCTTCAAACTCATGCAAAACACATTGCATGATCACTTCAGCGCAAACCGGGATCGTCATTATCAAACTCCCGTTCACGTTCGACATACTTACGATTCGCTTTAACGTTGAATTACGACCGAACTTTTAATTCATTTAAGCTTGGTCGTGTCACAAGGATGTGCTAACTGACCTCCGCCGCTTACAAGCCTTTATACTAAAATCTATCGCTACTCAAACAAGTCCAACTGATAATAAGGTTGGTCCTCACGTAAATCTACAAAGCGCACACCTACACCCAACAATCTCACTGGTAATTCTTTACGAGCGTAAGCGTCACGACATAATTGCTGAAACTCTGTAGCAACTAACGATGTACTGCCACACTCTATCGTTGTTTGGCTGAAGTCACTGAACTTTATTTTGACAAAAATCTTCACCATTAAATAACTATCATCCAAACGTCGCAACCGACTGGCTAGTTGTTGCAGCAACCCCGGTAAGTGATTTAAACAGCTTATTAGACTGGGTAAATCCTGCGGGAAGGTATTTTCAACGCTTAAGGATTTACGTCTTCTGGATGCACTTACTTCACGCTCATCAATACCGCGGCATAATTCAAATAACCGTAAACCTAATTGGCCGAAGCGCTGCTTTAACTCAAAAACACTATAGCGACGTAAATCAGCACATGTCTTTACATTGATATCAGCCAAACGTGCAGCAGTAGCTTTTCCAACACCGAAAATTTTATTTACCGGCAGTTGCAGCACAAAACTATCTACCGCTTTTGGTGTTATCACAAACAGACCATTAGGCTTCTTCCAATCACTGGCAATCTTGGCTAAAAACTTATTAGGTGCTACACCTGCTGAAACAGTTAACTTCAATTCGTCGTAAACACGTTGACGAATTTGCTCAGCAATGCGTGTTGCACTGCCCTCGCAATGTTCGCTATTAGTAACATCGAGAAAAGCTTCATCCAATGACAGTGGTTCAACTAGTTCGGTGTATTCGTAAAAAATGTGACGCATTTGAACCGATGCTTCTTTGTAAGCATCCATACGATGAGGAAGTATCAATAAATCAGGGCATAATTTTTTCGCCATTGCTGATGACATAGCAGAGCGAACACCAAAGGCACGAGCTTCGTAGTTACAAGTGGAAATAACACCACGCTGATCTGAATTGCCACCTACTGCAATTGGTCGATAGCGCAACGAGGGGTCATCGCGCATTTCGACTGCAGCAAAAAAACAATCTGCGTCGCAATGAATGATTTTTTTCACATTTAATTATTCCAAAATATATTTAAATCAATATTAGTACTGTATATACATACAATAAAACTATCAACATGAATGCTTGATGGTTTTGTTCAACAAAAAATTGAAAACAGAAATTTGCGTTTTGGAAATTATCAAGCAAACGAAATTAGGTCCTTTCAATGTTCCTCAAACGATGTCATTGGACCGCGAACATGTCCTTAAATGAATTTTAAAAAAATTAAAATGACTTTTTGAAGACTAAAAAAAGAGTTTGATGAACTCGTTTATAAAACCGAAAAGACCCAATTAAAGTTTTAATTGGACTCAATTTAGGTAAATCAGAGACAAAAAAATAAAGTTGAAAATTAATTTTTGAATATCGTTAGCACGATGAAAATCAAAAAAAATCTCTTTTAAAAACTCTAATAGGGTTTAATTTCGACTTTTTTGCAAAAAAAATGTGTTTTTTCACAAAAAACGCGTTAAAAAACTTGAAATTTTTCAATAAAGTTTTAACTTATACATGTTGTAACTTTTTATCCATTTTTCGTCTAATCGAATTCTTACAGGAAGCACACCATGGCTGCACGTAAACAAACTGCCGTTAATCCAGTTGCGGGTTTAGAACAACAACTCGCTGCCCTAAAAACACAATTGGCAAAAGCGCGCGCTGCTCACGCTGCTGATGCTCAAAAATCAATCGCTGGTTTAGTGAAAGAAGCTGCAAAAGCTGGTGCTGCTTTAAAAGCTGCACAAGGTAAAGTTGCTGCTGCTGGTAAGAAGAAAACTCCTGGTTCTGCAAAACTCGTTAGCTCTGCCAAAGCTGAAGTAGCTTCTGCAAAAAAAGTAGCTGATGCGGCAAAAGCTGCAGTTGCTAATGCTAAGAAAGAAGTTGCAGCTATTAAATCTGCTAATAAATTAGCTGCTGCTCATGATAAAGCAGTAGCAAAAGCTGAAGGCGCTGTTGCCAAGCGTTTGAAAGCTGCTGACAAGAAAACCGCTGCTAAAAACAAAGTTGCTGCCAAGAAAGCTGCTGTAAAAGCTAAGTTAGCTGCTAAAAAATCTGCAGCTAAAAAGAAAGCAGCTGATAAAAAACAAGCATTGAAAGCTAAAGTAGCTGCTAAGAAAGCCGCAGCTAAAAAGAAAGTAGCTGACAAAAAAGCTTCTTTACGCGCTAAAGCAGCTGCAAAGAAAGCCGCAGTAAAAGCTAAATCTGCCGCTAAGAGAACTGCTGCTGCCGCTAAAAAAGCAGCCGCTAAGCCAGCCGCCAAAAAAGCAGCAGTGAAGAAAGCTCCAGCTGCGAAAACAGCAGTAGCTAAGAAAGCTCCAGCTGCAGCTGCCAAGAAAGCAGTAGCTAAAAAAGCTCCAGCTGCGAAGAAAGCAGTAGCTAAAAAAGCTCCAGCTGCTAAGAAAGCAAGTCCAGCTGCAAAACGTGGCCGTAAGCCAAAAGCAGCTGCACCAGCTGCACCAGCTGCTTAATCCAATATTTGCTCTCAGAGAATTAATTCTTAATAGAGCAGATTGCGGTAAACAAAAAAGGATGCCCTTGGGCATCCTTTTTTGTTGCGGTTCAACGAAATGATTTTGAACCTGACAGCCGTGTATTGATAAACCTAGCTAATAATTTCTTCGCTGCCTATTTGCGCATACACGTACGCATAGAGAAGTAATCTTTTATCCTCTTCGGGTTCGATGAATTCAATTCCATAGGCGAATGCACTATCCGTATACTGTGGATCAGCTTCTCCGCGTGATCGAATAATACCCTCAAGCACCAAATCCCGAATAATATTGGCAACACCCACTCGTATAGTGACTTTAATTTTATTTCCAATCTCACCAACTTCAGAGGCAACTTCAATACGCGCACCGGTCACGCTAACATCAACTACATGCCCCATTACTATTTCATCTGTGGCAGTTGTTAAATTAACAACTTGAACCGGTTCATCAATTGCTACACGTGTAGCACCACGAATACCTTTGAAACTTACGTTGTCGGGATAGCTAATATGAAGAATGGGATAAGGATCTGCCGTTTGAGCTTCGACAACACTTATAAATATGCCGATGCCGTTGTCCACCATTAATCGCGCTACAACTTTTTGGCCGGCACGGAAACGAATTAATTTTCCTGCATGCTTGGGTACCGACAATAGAATACTTCGGCCTGGCAAGCATCCTATGAGCCGACAGGAGAATCGTTCAGGTTGACCCGCGCTATTGCTCGTTTGCAATTGCAACGGATACCCGTATATCAACTTCATATCTTCAAATTTCATGGGCTATTAACCAATACAGATAGTAAATGAAAAATAAATTCTCATTAATTGTAGTAGCAGTAGTTTATTTAGGCGAATCGCTGGTGTTTCGATTATCGAAACGCGTTCGTAAGATAGAGGATTTTACAATTCAAATAAATCGTCTTGCTGAGTTGCTTCGTCGGCTAAAGCGCCGAACTCGCGATTCCATTCCAATAACAGGATTGCTAACGCCCTTGCCTGCTCGTGAAGTGCATGCAGCTCTTCATGTGTATCTTTCACACCCGTGTAAAGTTTTACCAAGCGGTGTTTATTAGCAAGAGGATGCTGCAAATGTTGCGAGCGATACACTTCCAATTTCCAACGCAAGTTGTGAACAGTATTACGATAGTAAGCAAGCTTGGTTTGAACGGTGATGGGACGGGTTGAATTGATATCGCCAAAAATTGAAGCATCTGTTGCCAGCACAATAGATTCACGATAGCTAGGCTCAGCTAAAACAGTTGCAGTACGTGGCTGCCCCATCAGTTGTGAGAGATCACCAAATACTTCGCCGGGTGTGACGTAATTTACCAACTCACCCTTGAGAGGATCATCAACATAAACTGCCAAGCGACCTTTAAGTAAAAAGAATAACCAGTGATCCGAATCGCCGCGCTGCAAAACTATTTCACCCGGAACATAAGTAATTATTCGTGAAGATTGTAGTAATAACTCAAACTGCCAGGCATCTTGTTGTTTTACCAACTTGAAAAACGGGATGCCGGATAACAACTGTTCTACATAATCGCGGGACAGCTTGGACAGTAGTTTTATTTCCATATCAGGGCCTAGGTTACAGAATAGAGCAATGAAAAAGTCAGTTTATTCTTACCAAAAACTAGCTGGTAAATAGCGAGATATCAAATCCAATATTTTATTTTTGCTCTATACTCCAAAAATAGCATTTTGTCAGTCGCCTAAGTTATACAATACAGACTACACCCCATTTCCAGTTTATATATTATACTTCCAGCATCCGGGACATGCGTTTAAATGGATTTTTACCGCACATCATTACAAACCTTTCGTATATAGAATGAGAGTATTCACGCCATGGGCCTAAAATTTTTAACCAAGCTTTTTATAAGCTTTTTACTCGCCAGCATCAGTCTGCTGAGCGTTGCAGCCGAGCCTCAATTGAACGGTATGGCGGTGCATATTGATCTTGGGAAAGAGCAATTTATTGGTGCGCTTTACTCCACCACGCTCAGTGATAACCCGGAAAAATTGTTAGCAAATAATCAGCCCATGCGCATGGAATTAAAAATCGTTGCGCCAGATGGCATCACCACACGCAGATTCAGCCGTTGGTGGATTGAAGGTATGGCTATTAACAACTCGCCCGCGCTTTTAACAGAACAAGCTGACAACATGGTTAAGTTCGACGCCTTTTTTAAAGGCAGATTTGCAAATAACGACGCAGTTGCTTTCGCTTACGAACCCGCCAAGGGCGTAAACGTGACTGTTAATGATGTATTCCTGGGAAATATTGCCGGCGATAAATTTTTTGGCATGCTGTTGAGAACCTGGGTCGGCAAAGTACCACTTTCTTCTGATTATAAAGATGGCATTTTGAAAAATGGCCAAGTAAGTGCTGATCTCAAAGCACGTTTTGATAAAATTAAACCAGGTAAAGACCGAGTTGCTGAAGTGGGCACATGGAGCAAAATTAAATCGCCCGCTGATATAGCAGCTGAAAAAGAAAAAGAAAAGGAAGCTAAAGAAGCAGCAGCCTTAGCAGCTAAAGCATCAAGCTCACAGGCAACATCGGTTCCAGCTGTAGACGCGGCAAAGTTAGCAGCACAGAAAGCTGAACTAGCGAAAGCAGAAGCGGCAAAACTTGCAGCACAAAAAGCTGCAGCGGCAACTGCGGCTAGCGCTGACGAAGAAGATGAAAAACCCGCGCTGACTGCACAAACACTTTTGGCTCGTCAGTTTTATGTCTCGGATCAACTGAAAAAAATATATGGCAATGTGCGCTATCCCAAAAAAGCACTTGAACGCAATCAAACTGGCAGTGTCCGTATCGCTATCGTTATTGATCGCAAAGGTAATGTGTTAAAGACATCCATTGTGCAAGCTTCAGATGCTGAATCCTTAAACGATGCAGCAGTGGATGCCGTAGAGAAATCCGGCCCATTCACTGCGCTACCTGATGCAATCAGCGGTGCTACCTTTGAATTCACGGCGCCGCTCAAATTCACTTTACAAAAATAATCTTGCAGCATTAACTCTTAGCTCGCGCGCAAAATAAAAAAAGCCACAGTTGTGGCTTTTTTTATTTGACCGTCCGAAAATCATAACTTGCTTAAATCTGCTAATCGTTTTTGAATAACTTTTTCAATATCATTTTTATCCAGAGTCGAATGTGACCTTAAGCGGTTCACATGTATACGATGCAAGTGTAAACAGGGAATCGAAGCATCAAGCTCACGTAGATCGCCTTTCATCAGCACAGGTAAAAAAGGCCGACTAGGAGGGCATTGCTGTTGCACTATGCGCAATCCCATTTGCAAGGGTACAGTGCGAACTTTTACAGCACCGCTTTTAAAAGGGATTCGCAAAAATAAGGTTAGTTTCTCTTTAAGCATGCCAGGAATAATTTCCATCCCCGTGGCGGTTACCGCGCTCTCAGGAATGCCATTAAACGTATCATGGTGTGCATAAGGGTTTGGCAATATAACGAGTTTGCGAGCTTCTTCACGCGGAAAAAATATATTGTAATTAGTGTAGAGCTGCTCCACCGAATTGGAAAACACACAAATCTTGTTTTCAAACCCCATAACAAAATCAATTGCTCGCTGGCGCTGGTTAAATGCCGCAAGATCCCAGACTAAGTCATTATTATTTGTTTCCATGCCTTTTTCTCAACGAGTACCCTGTAAGCAGAGCACATTTAAGTCTAGATCATGCATGCGGCTTTCACTTTTATTTTTTACCAGGATTAATGCTCACGAGTTGCCCTGAAAATGATGTCAGGATGACGCTCTTGCGTTAAGGATAAATTAACCCGCGACGGTGCTAAATAAGTTAAATGACCACCGCCATCAAGCGCAAGGTTTTCCGTGCATTTACGTTTGAACTCTTCCAGCTTTTTTGAATCATCGCAATCGCACCAACGTGCTGTTGTTACGTTGACGGGTTCATAAACGGCTTCAACTTTATATTCATCCTTCAAACGATAGGCGACAACCTCGAACTGCAGAACACCCACAGCACCTACGACAATATCGTTATTGTTTATGGGAAAGAATACTTGCGTGGATCCCTCTTCGGATAATTGCTGTAAACCTTTTTGCAGTTGTTTCATTTTTAATGGATCTTTCAAACGAATACGGCGGAAAAGTTCGGGCGCAAAATGCGGGATACCGGTAAATTTTAATTCTTCACCTTCGGTAAAAGTATCACCGATTTGAATAGTGCCGTGATTGTGTAAACCAATAATGTCGCCAGCCAGTGCTTCTTCTACTGCACTGCGGTCGCCCGCCATAAACGTTACGGCATCCGCAATTTTAACTTCTTTACCAATGCGCACGTGTTTCATTTTCATGCCCTGCTGATACACACCCGAGCAAACGCGCATGAAAGCAATACGGTCGCGATGTTTGGGGTCCATGTTCGCCTGAATTTTAAAAATAAAACCGCTAAATTTTTCTTCACTTGCTTCAACAACACGTTCTTTAGCAGCACGACTACGCGGTGTTGGTGCCCATTCCACAAAACCATCCAGCATTTCGCGCACACCAAAATTACCTAATGCAGTACCAAAAAACACAGGCGTCATACGGCCCGCTAAATATTCCTCCAAATTAAATTGGTTGGTAGCGCCGCGAACAAAATCAATTTCTTCGCGAATATCTGCTGCGTAAAAACCGAGAAGTTTTGTAGCCTCCTCGCTATCCAAGCCTTTTATTTGCACATCATCGGGAATTGTGTGGCCTTGGCCGGGCTGATACACGTGAATAACATCGGTGTAAAAATTGTAAACGCCAATAAATTCTTTACCGCTGCCTAACGGCCAATTGATTGGCGCAGCAGCGATTTTTAATACGCTTTCAATTTCATCAAGCAGCTCAACAGTATCGCGACTTTCGCGATCCATTTTATTAAGGAATGTTAAAATTGGTGTGTCGCGCAAACGACACACTTCCATTAATTTTATCGTGCGATCTTCTACACCTTTTGCGCCATCAATCATCATCAATACTGAATCGACAGCCGTTAACGTGCGATAAGTATCTTCAGAGAAATCTTCGTGACCGGGCGTATCCAGTAAATTGACTATGCGACCTTTGTAAGGGAATTGCATGACCGATGATGTCACCGAAATTCCGCGCTCTTGCTCCATCGTCATCCAGTCAGATTTCGCGTGCGGGCCACGCTTACCTTTTACCGAGCCCGCTAACTGAATCGCGTTACCCCACAACAATAATTTTTCGGTAACGGTTGTTTTACCGGCATCCGGGTGAGAAATAATGGCGAAGGTGCGACGTTTGGCAAGTTCGGTTTTTACATTAATCATGGTGGTCTGCTTGATGAGTCGATTTTGATAAGAATGAAGGGCGGCGATTATAGCCTAGTCGATCTTGCTGCGGTAATGCGGATGTTGCAAACGGGCAGGGAGCGGAAAAAAGCCGCATCAGCATAAGACTGAAGCGGCTGAGATAATAAGAACTCAGTTTAATTAGCGCGCGGCATCAATCGCGGCATCAATTTCTTTTTGAGTCATGATATGCGGTTTGGGTTCGCTCTCACTGTTTGTGGAATTAGTGAGATCACTGGAGTTTAAACCTGTACCGCCATTACTTAGTGCTTCAGCAACCGCTTTTTTTAATACGATGATGGCGATACGGCGATTAATCGGTGCATCCGGTTTATCCGCAACCAAAGGTGCAGCCGATCCCATGCCTTGTACTGTCACAACTTTTCCTTCCGGAAAGCCGCCGTTTAAAAGCGCGCGACGCGCAGAATTTGCGCGATCTGCTGAAAGCTCCCAGTTGGTGTAGGTTGCGCCCGCGCCGTAAGAGGTTGAATCCGTGTGGCCCGTTACGCTTATTTTGTTTTGCACCTTGTCGAGCAGTGGCGCAAGTGAATTTAATACATCTTCTATGTAAGGTTTCATGCGTGCGCTACCCACATCGAAGCCGGGGCGCTGGTCTTTATCCACAATTTGTATGCGCAAACCCAGCGCGGTTAAATCAATTAAAATCTGATCTTTTACTTGCTGGAAAATCGGGTCTTTATTAATTTCCTCACGCACTTGATTCTGCAATTGTTCAAGCTGCTCTTTTTCGATTCGCTCCAATTCTTTTTTCAATTTCGCTTCAGATATTTGTTCAGAGTTTTGTGTTTGTGTATTTTGTTCGGAATTATCGCGATCACTTCTTTCCTCAGTTTGAGGATCTTCAGAGTGGGATTCCACCTGCGGTTGTTCAGCATTGATAAGGCCCGGATTGGAGCCGCCCTCACCTATCGCATATTCGCTACCGGGATCGTTAAAGTAACCCGAAATTGCTTTTTGCTCTTCACTTGAGGTGCTGCCGAGCAACCACATCAACATGAAAAACGCCATCATTGCCGTCATAAAATCAGCAAGAGCAACCTTCCAGCCACCGCCGTGATGGCCGTGACCATGCCCTTTCTTTTTAACGATGATGATCGACTGGGTGCCCTTCTCCATATTCAGTCAGCCTTATCGTTTCGCACGGTATTGTTCTTCCAACTCTTTAAAGCTGGGACGAACACTGTGGTATAAAACTTTGCGGCCAAACTCCACTGCAATTTGCGGTGGCACGCCGTTCATGGAGGCGACCAGACACGCTTTTATACAACTATAAAAATGCGCTTCATCACGATTTTTATGGCTTAAATACATACCAAACGGACCGATAAAACCATAGGCAAATAAAATACCCAAGAGTGTGCCCACCAGAGCGGCGGCAACATGGTGCCCCAACACTTCCGGCGGCCCACCGAGGCTGCCCATGGTAATTACAATGCCCAATACTGCCGCGACTATACCAAAGCCTGGCAACCCGTCCGCAGCGCCCGTAATCGCACTGGGAATCAATGCTTGTTCCTGGTGATGCCCTTCTAATTCCTGATCGATCAAGGCTTCCAGTTCATGAGGCGCCATATTACCCGCAACCATAATGCGTAAATAATCACAGATAAATTCAACGGCATGATGATCTTTTAAAATTGAGGGATAATTAGAAAATATCGGACTGCTTTCAGGCTCTTCTATATCGCCTTCTATAGCCATTAAACCTTCGCGACGTGTCTTATTGAAGATGTCGTAAAGCAGTGTCAGTAAATCAAGATAAAGTTGTTTTTTGTATTTCGATGGCGTCATCAGGGCGCCCGCTGATTTTACAACGCCTAAGGTTACCGATATCGGATTCCCAATGATCATTGCCCCAAGGGACGCACCACAAATAATTAATACTTCTGTCGGTTGAAAGAGCGCCATTACCTTGCCACCGGCAAGAACAAAGCCCCCCACAATACAACCGAATATAACAATAATGCCGAGAATAATATTCACGCAAAACTCCCCTGATCAGTCTTCGTAGCGCGTAGTTCGCTTTGAGTATAGGTTGTATCGCTTGAGGTTCAAGGCGAAAAACTGGAGAGCTTTATGTGGCGTCAAATACAACAAAATACCGGCATTTTCTGACTGTTTTTTCGCCGATTTTGTTCCTCAATTTTATTAATGCGTAAATTGCGGACTTTGGTGCTTATAAATTTTATAGTATCGATTCTGAGTAGGTGATCGCCGGTGCTGCACCTAAACTCTCTCGCCAATTTTAATACCGACTGTATTGAAAAAGATTAACAAGCCGAGCTACTTTATGAACGATAAAATTTCGAAAAAAATTGCAGACATTAATGATGAAACACAAACCCAACTGGAAGCTGCTGTGTTCAGGCGATTGATTGCGCATTTGAACGCGCGTAGTGATGTACAAAATATAGAGCTAATGAATCTGGCTGGCTTCTGTCGTAACTGTTTAAGCAAATGGTATGTGGCCGCCGCCGATGGAAAAGATATTTCTATAGATTATGAAAATGCGCGCGAACGTGTTTACGGAATGTCTTATGAAGAATGGAAAAATAAACATCAAACACCTGCTACAGCAGCGCAGTTGGAAAGCTTTAACCCGAAAAAGGGTTAACGGTTACGCAATTAAGCTGATTGGAGTTCAGCGTGCTCAAATGAACGTGAATGTACACTCATTATTGAGCCGATAATTTCGAGGGAGGCATTTCGATATGAGCATTTTTGAAGAGCGCATTTTCGAAGAAAGTCTTTTTTTAAAGATAATATTTTTGAAAAAAATGTTATGTAGTAAACGCCAAATCCTTTTTAGCCCACTTGAAAAATTCACGCTGATTAGTTCGCCACTTTATAAGCCGTAACAGAATTTTTAGAAAAATTTGGAACGTATAACATTTTTGAGGTTTCGTCGTAGGCGATATCTGCCGTATTGATTCCTTCTTTTTGGCTGTCCAATAATAGATCGAACTTACCATCCAAATGCACGTAATAAATCAATCCCGGCCAACAGGAAACCAGGAAGGCTCCGTTAGATGTCGACTCAACACCATCTATCGCTTGCGCAAAACCTGAAGCAATTTGCAGTTTATTTTTATTTTTATCCACCAGATACAAATGTGTTCCCGCGCCCACAATAATATGAGAACCCACTGCCTTAAGACCGTTGGCGCTTTCCATCTTGGTAGCGTAATCATCCAGTAAGTCGTTTTGGTAACGGTGAATTTTCCCCGTTTTAGTATCCGAAATATAAATAATGCCTTTCGAATCTACAGTGACATCATTTAGAAATTGCGCACCTGGAACAGCGATTTTCTTTTCAATCTCTGCGGATTTTATATTGATAATAACCAGCTCGTTAATATCAGCCACATATAACTTGCCGTCGAACTGGGCCATCCCTTTGGGTGCATTTAAACCCGTTACCCACTCTTTATCTGCTATCTCGCCATTGAAATTCAATTTGGCAATGCCGCCTTTGCCATCTGTAGCACTGGGGTCACCATCAATTTGCGAAACAAATAAAAAATTCGCTTTACCACTGCGATAAACCAGCACGGACTCGGGCACGCTTAATCCTTCTGTCAACCAAACTTGTACCAGCGCTACCTGAGCATGCGCACCTAGACAAACAAAAATTGAACATAATAGAAACAAAAAACGTGCTTTTTTACTATATAACATGACTAGGACCTCATTTGTATTGCGAAATCTGTCAAAGTTAGATTTAGTGTAGCTCACACCAAATTCTTTAACACCAGCTCGTACAATTAAAACTATGCAAACTATTGCCCAAGCGTATTTCATACGCTCAAGATTGCAGTTTTTACCACATGAATAACGCATTATCTATTTCACGCAGTTACAATTTCAAATAATTACACAGGTCACGGAGACTATTGATGGGCATAGCTCTCGTTAACGGTAAAATATTTACAGGTAAACATTGGTTTTCAGACCAAGCAGTGATTATCAATGGCGATAAAATTGTTGCTATTCACGCGGCTGATAATTTACCCGCAGACATAACCAACATAATTGATTTACAACAGCAACGTTTAGTTCCCGGATTTATTGATACCCAAGTAAACGGTGGTGGTAGTGTTTTATTTAATGATGCACCAACCGTTGAAACACTGCGAATTATGGGGGCAGCGCATCGCACTTTTGGCACCACTGGTTTTTATCCCACATTAATCAGCGATGATTTTACAGTAGTGCGAGCTGCGATTGCAGCGGTAAAGCAAGCTATAACAGAACATGTACCGGGCGTTTTAGGTATTCACCTTGAAGGCCCGTTTTTAAATCCTGAACGTAAAGGTGTTCATGATGCATCAAAATTTAAAATTATTGATGAGGCAGCATTTACTTTACTAACTTCATTAGATGTCGGCAAAACCTTAATCACCATTGCACCGGAATTAACAACTCCGCACATGATTATGCGTTTGGTAAAAGCCGGCGTTGTTGTCGCTGCAGGTCATAGCGCTGCAAATTATACGCAAACAAAAATTGCACTTGATGCGGGCCTAAGTAGTTTCACTCATTTATTTAATGCGATGACACCACTTACAAGTCGAGAGCCAGGAATGGTAGGCGCCGCATTGGAAAATAAAAATTCCTGGTGCGGGATTATTGCAGATGGTTTTCACGTACATGCTGCAAGTTTAAAAGTTGCGCATCAAGCAAAGGTCGCAGGCAAAATGATTTTGGTAACCGATGCTATGCCAAGCGTGGGTGCCGTTAATAAAAACTTTATGCTCAATGGCGAATTAATTCGCTGCGAAAATGGCAAGCTCACGACGGCTGAAGGCATACTTGCCGGATCTGATTTAACCATGATATCCGCCGTCACAAACGCGATAAAAATGTTAGAAATTGACCTGGACGAAGCCATTCGCATGGCAAGTAGTTATCCCGCCGCCATGATGGGTGAAACAAAACTGGGAGCAATTGAAGTGGGCTACACCGCGAGCATGGTTTTACTTGATGATGAGAATCGTGTAATTCGCAGTTGGATTGATGGCGCAGAAAATTAATTTTTTTAAGTTTAGTAGCAAAC
>Ga0247739_10000540_pt1 | contig 13422 bp, 13 predicted proteins | sample UWRJL058202B2_FD_180943 | JGI IMG/M metagenome (GOLD analysis project Ga0247739, IMG submission 180943) | Plant litter microbial communities from Arlington Agricultural Research Station in Wisconsin, United States - UWRJ-L058-202B-2 | ecosystem: Environmental > Terrestrial > Plant litter >...
AAAGAAGGTAGTTGTTTTCCAAACTTCCGATGGCTCCACATGCATGCCCAACAATTGCGGAGCATACGTGATCAGCTTTATTGCCAGCAAACTTCCCAACACAATAGCACCAAAAACAAGTATGGCGGTTTCGCCAAAAAACTGTCCGATCAGCTGTCCTTTTCCACTGCCCAGAACTTTCCGCATAGCAATTTCACGACTGCGCTGAATAGCCTGAACAGTAGCCAGATTGATAAAATTAATGCAGGCAATAAAAACCAGGAATAGCCCGATGCTGCCCAGTGTATAAATGACCCATTGTGGCATGGAATAATTGTACGCATCCTTATTGGTATCAAAATGCATGTCGGATAAAGGCTGCAATTGATATGAAATATTGGCGCTTTCAGTTTTGTGACTTTGGGCTAATGCAGTCAGCACTTTATTGATTGGCAAGGGGGAACTTCCTTTTTTTAATAAAACAAATCCCTGGTTCATGGAATCACCGCCTCCCCAGTAATTTTCATTCTTAAATTCCGGCTGTGTTTGTTTCAGCGTTTCGCGGGAAATGATCATCTGAAGTGGAAATTCTGTATTGGCCGGTACTTTTTTAATTATACCAGAAACTGTTAAATCAATTTCATTATTATACCGGAAAGTTTTACCCATTGCCTCTCCTTTAAATAATTTTTCAGCCGTTTCATCATCGAGAACTACGTTTCCCGGAGCGCTTAATGATTGCACAGGAGAGCCTGAAATCCATTCAATATCCAGCATTTCCAAAATTTCGGGAGGAGAGAAAAAGATATTTTTTTGGTTAAAAACCTCTGTGTTTGTCTTGATGCTGCCAGCGCCGGTACCATGTAAATTACCGGCAAATTCAACGCCCGGAATTTGTGTATTTAGTGCTTTAATTACTCCCTGCGGAACATGAGATTGTTTTCCGCCAAATTTATCCAATGCATCAACACGGTAAATCCGGTCGGCTTTAGAATGATAATTATCAAAACTGTACTCAAAACGGACTATCCAGAATAAAGTGATAGCTATGCCCAAACCCAATGTGAGGCCGGTAAGATTAATGAAAGTGTACAGCTTGTTTTTCTGCAAGTTTCGTAAAGCAATTTTAAAATAATTCTGGATCATGGCCGGATGTATCAGGAAAGGTTGGTGATATTGATTTTTAGGTTTACGCTGCCGCACAAACGGAGGCATTACCGAAATGATACTGATAAAATAACGGAAGTTTGCATACGCTTTTCCACGTTTTGAAAACCAATATTCATACAATTCTTCCAGGTCTCCCTGCACTTCTTCGAGTGTTTCGGAAGGATGAAGCCAGATTAGCAAGCGCTCAGCCCAGCGTGGAGGATGTGGCGGATTTTGATTTTTGGCACTCATAGACCACTGAGTTTTATAAGGTGCGGAGGGACTAATTGCCAAAGATCATTACGTATTTGTTGAATGTCCTGTAATGCTTTACTGCCTAATGCTGTGACTGTAAAAATCCGCTTCCGCCGTCCACCACGTTCAGTAGTTGCGCCGCCAAGCCGGGATGATACAAATCCTTTTTCTTCAAGCCGGATCAGTGTATTGTGTACCGTTCCGAAAGTAACTTTCCTGCCGGTTTGTTCTTCAATTTCCTTGTTGATCGTTACACCATAAGCCTGGCCGTCCAGTATGGCTACCATCAGTAAAACGATTTCTTCAAATTCACCGAGATATGTCCTTTTCATATGATTTAATGATTACTCTCTATTTTGTCGTACAAATAGCTTGCCAAAAGTTTGTTTTAGTATAAATGATTGATAGTGAATAAGATATAAAGAAATGTAGGGTTTGTCATTTGTCCGTTTATGAACAAATTTTGTTCGGTTTTAGAAGAAGTAATTTACTTAATGAAATCTTATTTTTATGGCAGCAACCTAAAATCCACCGGACTAAATCCCGTCTTGAGTTTGAACAAACGGGAAAAATAAAATGGGGAATTAAAATCGAGCAAATAGGAAATTTCGTTGATATTCAGATTAGTGTTTTTAAGTAATTCCTGGGCACGTTTTATTTTGAGGTCAATGAAATATTGGTTGGGTGCAATGCCGGTTTTTTCTCTGAATGTTTTTCTGAACGAAGGATAACTTAATCCAACTTCTTTGGCCAGGTCTTCAAAATTAATGGACTGGTCAACACGTTCATGCATAAGAAAAAATGCTTTTTCCAAACCGTTTTCGACAGTAGAATTATTCTTAACCTGAATTTTATTAGTCATTTGTATCAATCCTATTATTTGCAGAGTGATCCCGCAGAGAAAAGGATGATAATCCTGCTGCGCCATAAAATCGCTGTCGATCAGTGCCTGATAACACTGGATAAGCTGCTGGCTTAATCCCACCGGAATGATAGGTTTGGAAGACGAAAATATTTGGTTGTTCATCAGGAAATCACAGTACGGACCATTAAAACCCACCCAGTATTCTTCCCATCCTATTTCCTTAATTGGTTTGTAACGGTGCCATATACCGGGAAAAAGAACTAATATATTTCCTTCTTCCACCAAAGTTGAACCCATATTTTCTGCTTCAAACACACCCTTACCTTTAATGATAAATATCAGATAGTACCCATTCAGAACCCGTCCGTTATTCCAGTTAAATAAGTGATCTTTTGGATGAGAAGGATCCGGATATACGTCGCCCGGCTTAAACTCTGAGCGACCCGCAGTGATGATATTTAATCCCCAATCGCGGTGAGTTTCATCTTTTGGAAAGTATCTTCTGATGTTTCTGCCCATAGCAATTTGTACAACGATATTTACAGGTTTTAGGGTTAGCAAATTAGTTTGTTGAAAGAACTTTTATACTAGAGAGATTAAAATTGTATATAAATACTGTTGAGGTGTTTGAGAATAGATTTTTATTGAAAAAAATTAACTTGTGCTTAAGAATCGTAAGTTTATATCACCCTTTCAGGGCTTTTAAAATGTTTTATTATAACAATAGCGAAGTCCTGAAAGGGCAAAATACACCAACATAGGGTGTAGCCCTATGAACAACTTGCTGGCACGATGTTGTTCAATATATTGCAACCGTAATCCAAAATGATATTCAAACCATAGCTCATGGCTAAAAACAATAAATCTATTTTTAGTGCTCTGATTGCTAATGTGTTAATAGCTGTAACGAAATTTGCAGCTGGCTCTTTCACCAATAGTTCGTCCATGATCTCGGAAGGGATACATTCCCTGGTTGACACGGTTAATCAACTTTTACTATTATACGGATTAAAAAGAAGCAAAAAACCGGCTGATAATTTAAGACCATTTGGTTACGGTAAAGAGCTTTATTTCTGGTCATTTATTGTCTCTATTCTCATTTTCGGTCTGGGTGGAGGCATATCCATTTATCAGGGAATTGAACATATTATACATCCCGAACCGTTAAATGATCCCAGATGGAATTACGCTGTATTGGGCATGTCTATGATTCTGGAAGGTTGGTCGCTGATTGTTGCCATTAAAGAATTTGACAAAGTGAGGAACGGCTTAACCTGGTGGAAAGCAATTATTAAAAGTAAGGATCCTTCCAGTTTTTTAGTTCTTTTTGAAGATGGTGCAGCAGTATTAGGTTTATTAATTGTTTTGGTTTTTATGCTTATCGGGCACCATTTTCAATTGGAATATATGGATGGTATTGCCTCTGTCCTGATTGGATTATTACTGGTTTTTGTTTCTGCCATATTAGCCAGGGAAAGCCGCAGTTTGCTGATGGGCGAAGGTATAGCGCCTGAAACTCAACAGAGAATAAAAGAACTGACTGAAAAAAATGAATCTGTTATTAAAGTACTCAATATTCTTTCTACATATCAATCACCCGAAGAAGTACTTTTAATGATTATCTGCGTGTTCAAACCGCATGAAGATACTGAACATATAACGGATGCCATTGACGATATACGAAACAGGATTAAACAAGAATTTCCTTTAATCCACTACATTATTATTCAACCCCAGACGGATGAAATACCAATAAAATAACGACTTTTAACTGAACCGGGCTTCCGACTTTTTCCATTGTAAAAATGGCAGTAAATGAACAAAAATGCTCAAAATGATAATAAATACCGGAATTACGATCAGTAGAATATTTTCTTTATAAAAGTTTCCAATGAATAGGAATACCAGAAAATAAATATGAAAAAATGCAGGAACAAGCCATGTAACAGCAGGTTGAAATGAAATTCCTTTTCTTCTTTTATTCAGACCATAAAGTAAAACGAATGAGAGAATAATAAGCGAAACACTAAAGCGATGCAAGGCAGTGATCCCGAATTGTTGTTTTAGAAAGTTATCAATATAAACCAGCGTAACGTATAAAAAGACCTGTGAAATAAGGATTGATAAAATTGGGACAAGAATCTGTTTTGCCTGTTTTCCACGTGTGTTGCCCAACAGCGTTTTCTTCAATAACCGGCTTGAAGAAGAATAAAAGAACACGACACATAACCACCCGAAGAAATTGCCATAAGGAATCCCAAACCATTCAACGGTTAGCGCATTGTCACCTGTACGTTCCCAGTTCCAGTGCCACATGTGTAGCCGGTAAGCTACGGTGTCCATGCTCAGGTCAATGCTGATAGCCAGTAAAGTATCCAAAGCTGCACTGGCCCACAATGTCATATTCAGTGAATCCGTGAATAAGCGGGCTGAATACATGATAATTCCCCAACCCACACCAATACAAAGCGGAATATCTTTTGGAGATGTGCCAAACATCACCGTAAATTTTCCATACACATAACCCATGTTGGTAACCACATTAATGTATTCCAGCAACAAACCAAAAAGCAGTCCGCCGAATAAATAACCTACATGATCCATCCCTCGTTTGAGCGCATGAAAAAGACATAATATGAACAAAATATACATCCCAATTTCAAAAACAGGATAAGCGTAAGCAGGAGGAATTCCGTAGGGGAGGTTTGCAAAAGGTAACATGAATGTAGGAAATAAAGGGTTTATTAATTGGGAGTTAACGTAAAAGTAAAGTTATTTGAAATTTTGATAAAAAAATTAGATTTGATAAAGTCTCGTTTATGAAAAACGAAAAACATATTGTCTTCTTTTCTCATTGCAAACAAAAAAATAACGTTGAGATAATCAAACCCGAAGAAAATCCGGCAGGCTGATCTGTATCTCAACGTTATTCTGTTCAGGCTTCTGGTCAATGTAAATTGAGCCTGTTGTCTATTGCATGATTATTTATTAATCACCACTTTATGTGTGCTTAAAGTACCGTCAGTTTTGGTCACTTTCATCAGGTAAATACCATTGGAAAGAAAACCTACACGGATGCCAGCTGTGGCAGAAGTAGATTTGTAAACAGATACGCCATTAATGTTCATCATGTTAACTTCTTTTACATTTTTAAAATCTACATCTTTCAAATAAAGAATATCTGAAACCGGATTTGGGTAGATTGTTAGAAGCTTAGTCATTATTTCAAACTTTACGCTTTTAATACTACTGTAAGCAAATGTTGCCTCCTTACCATTCGTGACCCGATCAATCATTTTTAAACGATAATAATTGATACCATTTAGAGGTGTTATATCAGTAAAAGAGTAATTCAATAGTACTTTGCTTTCTCCTGCTGCTGCTTTTTCGCCAATGGAAGACCAGTTTTTGGTATTAAGACTACGCTCAATGTCAAAGCGGTCCGCATTCGTTTCTTCTGTGGTTGCCCATTTCAGTTGTGCGGTGCCTGCTTCTGCTTCTGCTGAAAATGAAACGAGTGTAACCGGCAGTGGCGAAGCTACACAAAATGCAACCGGCGTACTGGTATCTGCACATCCGCCGCCAATAGCTGAGATATTCGTACCGGCGGTAAGTGTTGGAGAAGCATTTCCGTAAGCGGTGTTGTAATTCACTACATAAATCTTATACGTTCCTGCGGTTGAAGGAGATGTAATAGATGTAGAAGTTCCGTTTGATATAATTGAACCTGCATTATTAGTAAGCACGTAGCGGGTTTCATAACCTGCCGCAGTGTTATGTCCGGATGCCGTAAAAGAGATCGAAGAACCCGTAAGTGTGCAGCCACCAGTTACGCAAAAACTAATAGGTGTAGCTCCAATTGCAACGCAGGTCCCGCCCATTGTACTAATGTTAACGCCTGGTGTAAACGATGGATTAAAAGCATCGCTGTAATTAACGGTATAAATTTTGTAAGAACCGTCCACAGTTGGGGCATGGAAGCCACTGACAACCTTTCCGAGAATAATTCCGTCGTTGTCTGTTAGTACATTAGTAGTTGTATATCCTGCTGTTACATTATTGCCGGCAACAGAGAAATTGATAGGTGTCTGGGGACTCAGGCACTGTGCAAAACCACTGAGCGCAAAATTGCTCATGATGATAGTGAAAAGTGCGATCCGGCTCCAAAGCACCCATTTTTTAGAATGTATCATATATTTGATGATATTAAAAATGATTGGAGATCGGTTAAGGATTTAATGTAATTGTGCCTGCTGCCGGTTCGCAACAAGTTGCCGGTACTGCATTAACAACTACGGAAGCTGCCGGTGAAGTACTGCATGCATCTTTTACAATTACCTGATATGTACCAGCAGCCAATCCGCTTTTGGTATTACCTGCCTGGAAAGTTGCACCATTATCAAAGCTGTAAGTTTGTCCTGCTATCGGATTGCTAACAGTAATAGAACCACTGGTAAGTACGCAGGTAGGCTGAGTTGCAATAGCTGTTGGAACTGCCAGTGGTACGCAGCCACCAAAAGTAAAGTAGGTAGAACCGGTAGCCCACGAAAGAGCTAAAGAATAATATTCAACTCCGTTTACAGTTATTACTGTTGTATTTAATGCAGCAGCAGAAGTAGTTCCTCCTATACTTGCAGTAGCACTTCTGATAAGATATGGCGCTGAGTAAGATGAAAATTCACTGACAGGATACAGTAATGTCACGGTCTGCGCAATAGCTCCGACATTTTCCATTTTCCACCATTTGCTTAAACGGTTATTGACATTATTTATGCCTGTTACAGACGTAGTTCCGGTAACATTATCATCTCCCCAAATTAAATATCTCCTGTCAAACCCAATGGCTCCAGCATTTGCAGCATTGGTTGCCTGAGGGGCACCATTTAAACTTAACATAACCTGTGGGCCCGGATTGGCGCTTTGGCTTTGTTTCTGATATAATAGTGAAGTATCATCACGGCCAATTCCGGCTATATTATGCTCGTAACCTGCAACGGTAAATGGAATAGTAACTCCATCGGATGAAACATAATTATAAGGCAATGTTTTACCATATTTTATTGCAAGATAAGTTTCTACCTGCTGGCGCTCGATTGTGGTAAGGTCTTTTTCGTATACAATTGCTTCAAACAAATTACCATTCCAAGGTTGTGTACCTGAAATACTGGTTCCAATCCTTAGGTCTTTTCCTAAAAGGCTGTAAGAAAAAAGGGGAGTATTTGTTGAAGAAACCGCGGTTCCGCTTTTGAAGATCTGATGGTTAGATGTAACGGTTGTACCTGATCTGAAAGTCCAGATTGTACTGCTATTGTAATCTGCCGGTGTCATAGGATAAGTGATCCGGCCACCTGCGACAGCGTTTCCCATATCATAATAAATAGTGCCGCCATTAGGAAAATGTACATTTAATCTGTTGCCACTTGTGTTAGCGTCGGAAGAACCCCACAAAATGCTGGTATTAGACGCAGCGTTTCCCAAAATTTTAGCAGCTAAAAAAGTAGAATTAGCATCAACCGGATCAGTGCCAAATACAGTATTGTTGATTAAAACATCAGTAGTACCATTGAAACGAACAACCGGATTAAAATTCGCGTAATTTACGGCATCGTCATAAAAAGTAGCATTACCTGTAAATGCCTTTGCACCAGGCTGCGAGGTCCAGCCGGTAATTGCAGCACCATTGGTGGTTGTACCAGTACCGCTGTTAGCTTTCAGCCAAACCATTGCACCGGTTACACCACCGGGAGACTGTGCCTGTGTTACTGTTGAACCCATCAACAATGCCGCAATCACCAGATGTGAAAGTATCAATGTTGTCATCAGCCTGCTTGTACGGGCTTGTGTTTTAATAAATAATTTTTTCATACTTCTTATTTTGGAGATTGTTAAAAATTGGTTGCTTGCAGTAAAGGCATAAGGAGACTTCCTAAATCCAGGCTGGCTTAATGAACCTGGACTAAAACTTTTTAATGATTTTTAGATAAAATCAAATTCCTTTATTTTAATGATTTGGCTTTTTTTGCCGAAGTTTTATTCTTTCTGTGCAAAACTGTATGCAGTTTCAAGGCATTAAATAAACACTTGATGTCAGTGAGTGAGGAGAAGTATGTATTCATAATTACGTTAAGATAATGGAGGTAAATCGTATTAGAACTAAAAGTAATTCTAATGCAAATGTACATGTAATGGCAAAGTTTAGTTGTAGTAACGTAAATTGTTTCTTGTAGAGATGTCTCTACTTTTGTCTATATACGTTAAGGTGAGAAGCTATCTGGTTATCGACAATTAGAAAGGATGCGCAACAGGATTGTGAATAGTAAAATAATATTATCAATCGTTACTCAAAGCTTCTACCGGATTGGCCATTGCTGCCCGGTAGGTACGTGTGCTGATAATGAGGCCGCCAAGAAGAAAAAGTACACCAAAACATAAACCCAATGTTTCAGCACCAATAGAAACGTGATAAGCAAAGTTGAATAAAAATGCATAACCTGCCATGTAACCCAATGGCAGTGCAATAGCTCCTGCAATAAGAAGAAGTTTCGCAAAGTCTTTTGATAAAAGCCAGATTATCTGCTGCACTTCTGCACCCATAACTTTTCGGATACCCACTTCCTTAATACGGGTTTGCGTGTTGTAGGTTACCATGCCGAGTAAGCCCAGGCAGGCAATTGAAAAGGACAGTCCCAGCAGTAATCCCATAAAATTTATATCCTCGGAATGTGCATGTCGTTTATATAAAAAATCGTCGTACCATTGTCCGTCGAACGGTTCGTAAGGTTTTGCCTTTTTCCAGATTTGTTTAATACCTGCCAATACAGCTTCCGGCTTTTTGCTGTTTATCGCAACATTCAGATACCGTAGTTCCGACGATTCCTGTACCAATAACAACGGCTTAACAGACCAATTAAAACTGGTAAAACGGAAATCTTTTACGACACCGGCGATTTGTACTTCGGTGCTGTCGTTCAGCCACAGTAATTTACCAACGGCATCTTTATTATCTCCTAATTTAAATTTTTTAACAGCCTCTTCATTCATTAATATCAGTCTGCTTTTTGTACCGGCCGGTGCTTCCGGCAAATTTTTACCAGCGACTAGAGTAAGCCCCATTGTTGATACAAATTTATCCGTTACTGAAAAAGTAAAAGCCATAGCAGAATCAGTATTGTTCTTTCTGATTATTCGTGTATCACCACCATGTGAACCAAATAATTCAGATGTGCCCGATACATTTTCAACACCAGCCAGCTTATCAATTTGATTGGCCAAACGTTCATAAGGAATATCATTGAGAGGAATATTCAATACGTTTTTAGTTTGAAATCCATAGTCAGCCGTTGCCATGTAAAGTTGTTGGCGGATCATGGTTACGAGCGCAATCATGGCAATAAGGGAAATTGTAAATTGTAAGACAATTAATGTTTTACGTAAAGAAATACCACTGATCACACGAAGTCCGGTCCGGCTGCGCAATACTTCTGCCGGTTGAAAACGGGATAATATTCTGGCCGGAACCAAGCCGGCTAACAAGCCTGCCGCAATACTGAATATTACAAAAATCATCCATAATTTCCAGTCCCAGGTAACACCACCTATAAGCCATTGCTGTACAAATGCCATTGGTCTTACAACTTCAAGCATCATATACGCCATTCCCAGCGACAATAGTGAAAGTACAGTCGACTCGGCCATAAACTGACCGATAAGTTGCCAGCGCAATGCGCCGGAAGTTTTGCGGATACCTACCTCACGTGCACGGCTCATGGAACGTGCAAGTGTAAGATTGATATAGTTAAAGGCAGCCATCAGCAATGTTACAAGCCCAACGCACATTTCAACAAGCAATCCGGTAATTTGTGGTTCGTAAGTTGAATTGACCATTTCCTCCCATGACGGAGATATGGCTGGCAGTGCCTGTATACGAAAATTATAGCCTTTTATCTGATTTAAAAGTAACCCTTTTGTAGCCCGTTTCGCAATATCCGGTAGTATGTTTTGCAGCTGTTTTGACGCTATTCCGTCTTTAATCAACAAATAGGTATAAGCATGGTTGTAGGCTCTCCAATCCTGATCTTTTCCGGATAATTTAGTAATATCCTGTGCAGTCAGCGAAAGTAAAATGTCAAATTTAAGGTGTGAAAGAGAAGGTGATTTTGCTAATACACCTGTAATAATGACCGGTGATATTCCTTCCTGTTCCAATACTTTACCTACAGGATTCATTTTGCCAAAGAATTTTTCCGCAGTTGCCTGGGTTATTACGGCTGTTCCGGATTCTAGGGCCGGCCGTCCCTGAGCTATCGGATAATTAAATACCTGGAAAAAAGAAGGGTCGACTGCGAATGTAAGCATGTTCAACCGCCGGGTATTACCAAGCACATCGCCGTAAGTCCTGACTACACGAGCTGTTTCTTCTACAAAATTGTAATCCCCCTTCAATGTTTCAGCCAGCGGCATCGGTGAAGTTGCATAAGTAATTTTATCATTATCCTTCCCGGTTACATCTGTAATAATCCGGTAAATACGGTTCCGGTTAGGATGGAAATTATCGTAATCAAACGCGCCTTTAATATGCGCAATAGCCAGCATACAAACCATCAGTCCGGATGCCAGACCAAAAATATTGATGATTGAAAAAAGTTTATGTTTCCAGATATTACGGACAGCGATTTTGAAGTAATTACGAAACATGTGATTCAGGGTATAGATAGGTTTGACAAATGACTTTCCAAAACTTTTATACCAAACTCAAAATCTGCTTTTCCAATCATCTGGCAGATATTTTAATTAAATATTTGTACGATTTCGGACAATGTACGTTCATTTTTAACCAACTGGCTTTTATTATATTGAATAAGAACTTTTTGTCTTTTACTGATGAAACTTCATTGAATTATCAAACTTATTTAACAAGCCATTTTTGCACACCCAACTTTCCTATGAAATGAAAAATCGTTATTGTTCTAATTTTTTTGCTGCCGCGCGGCGGGCCGTCCACGAAATGTACCGATGGGACATAAATTATGTTGGATATTAATGATTCAGAGGAATATTCAGTTGGTAGATAACAACTAAATCGTTTATAGCAATCCGAATGGCTCTGTTTTGCGATTAAGAGATATTGCTAAAATTACAAGACACCAGGAAGAAGTTGCCTCGTATATCCGGAGGGGTGAGGACTAAGTAGTAATGGGGCATTTCTAAGATTATATGTTGCTGGTAATTCTGCTGACTGGCATATTCAGTACAATAATTCTCCTTTCTGAGTGGTGTTTTGCTAAAAATATAACCAATACAAAAATGAAATTTTTAATAACAGAATTATCATGTCATATTTTAAAATTCATTGGGTTTTCCGGGCTTCAGATAGTAACTTTATCAGGCATTTTAATAGATCAGAAAAGTTTGTCGCTCAAAAAGTACTGACCGAAACCGAAGTATTGCTTCATGTAAAAAAGGCATATTGGCAGACGGTAAGCGTAAGTGAGAAATTAATATGGCCAACCAGTTTAAATCTTTATTAAGATCGTTGCTAAAAGAATTGACAAACTCTTTTGATACGGGAATGATTTACAAAAATGATATGTTGCTTGTAAAGGTTAAGCTGGATAAGGGGTAGTTAAATTTAAGTGAAGCAAAGGAGGGTTTGGACATATCAAAATTAAGTTTGGCACAGAAGGAAATAATATAATTGCCTCTTAATAAGGATTATTAAGTATTAATATCCGGATTTTGGACTGGGTACAAAAAGCTGGTAAAATGAGGAATAATCATTTCAGTGTCCGTGCGCAGCAAACAAAGTTAGAAAATACAAATGAGCTAATATCGCCGGAAGCGATAAAAAAACTATCGGGAAATCAACTGGTTGGGTTGAGTAGAAGTTAAATAAGGCAAATACGAATATCGATGTCCGGATTATTATAATCCGGGATTAAATTACTAATACTGGCCATAGGCAGATTTCCTTCGGGGCATCCAGCCATATTTATCGTGAAAGCTTTGCCTTCCTGATAAAATATTAATTAATAATGTTGTTAAAATGAGCATACGAATTCTTTATCTCGATCATGAATCTAATAATTTAAATTCTATGATGGCTACTTTCCGAAGAGACGGGGAAGTATTTCTGGCTAAATCTACTGACGAGGGTCTTGATATTCTGAGAGAGAACAAAATTGATGTAGTATTTGCCGATCATCACATGCCGGGGATTACAGGTCTGGAATTCCTGAAAATGGTGTCTGAGCAGTTTCCCGTGAGCAGGCGGATATTGTTGACCGGCCATGCTTATAACGAAGAATTCAAACATGCAATTAAGATGGGCTATGTTCATCATTATATCAACAAACCCTGGGATGAACAGGAATTAAGAGGTTTGATCAACATAGATCTGACATCTGACTTGTAGCCATCATATTCATTTTACATTATTTTACTCTGTTTGTAAAGAATACTAACAAATGCTATCAAGTTCAGGGTTTAAGCAATTAACTCGCATAAGTGTCCGGGAAGTATTTTTGATGGATATTGTAGCAGAAGTTACAATACGTAAAAATGAAATTATGGAAGGGCTGGTAAGAGGTTGAAAGTACGCCAGAGCAGCGTGATTTTTTGAAAGTGGGGCATATCCTTTTTTTTAGGAAGTCAACCCAGATATATTATTCTTGCAGATATCCGATTGCCGAGAATAAATAAAGGCCATTATATTTATGAGACTGCCGGATCTCGGCAGTCTCATAATCGAGTGGTGAAAGTTAATTCCTCCGGTTAGACATTTTCTTTTCTCCCGGTTTAAATTCTCCATGAATCCACCGTACGAAATTGTTAGACTGAACCTGATAAATCAATGCTGATAAGGGTTTTAGGTTGGATTTTTCTACTTCTTCGAGATACTCTGCAAGTAGCCTGTTAATTTCTTTAGAATAAATACTTTCAGTTTTCATATAGTTGTATGTTTGTGAGACTCTAATTTTGATTTCATATTTTCCGGCAACGACCTAATATGACAATCAATGATAAACTGATTTATTTACACTAGAAATATTTTGTGGTTATCCCGTACTATTTTGGGAGTATCTCTACAAAAATAGGGGTGATCATTATTTGTAACATTCTTCAAAAAGTAATTTTCCAATGAACAATTTGAAGCCTGGAGAAAATAACCTTGCTGT
>Ga0247739_10000542_pt1 | contig 13280 bp, 11 predicted proteins | sample UWRJL058202B2_FD_180943 | JGI IMG/M metagenome (GOLD analysis project Ga0247739, IMG submission 180943) | Plant litter microbial communities from Arlington Agricultural Research Station in Wisconsin, United States - UWRJ-L058-202B-2 | ecosystem: Environmental > Terrestrial > Plant litter >...
AAGAATATGGGCTTATTGATGAAGTGCTGACAAGAGACAAATAATCAATTTGATTTGCTAATAAAAACCGCCGGAACAGAATTTGTTCTGGCGGTTTTTATTATGCGGTAAGCTTACAATTTGGTAACACGCTTAAAAAACCGGAACTTTGCGCAAATTATTACATTACTGGTTCAATAGAATAAATCAGTCAGGTAATAAAGTATTGAATAGAAAACCAATGAGATGGTTTGAAACAATATGAATAATCATTTTGTTACCTCCTCTCTTTCTGTAAGATATGTCTTAAAGGTTTTTTATAGAAATTAATTTAATTGCATCGTACCATAACTGTATATATTGATCAATGGCACAAGTTAATTGTTCGTTTTGCGGACGTAAGAAGAATGAAGTTGATTTATTGCTTTCCGGGATTGACGCCCATATCTGTAATCATTGTATTGCGCAGGGCTACCAGGTTATTACTGAAGAACTAGGTTCAAAAGAAGATAAAAAAGAAAAAAAACCAAAATTACCCAAACTAAAGTCTATTCCTCCGGCAGAAATAAAGCGCTTTTTAGAGCAGTATGTCATTGGTCAGGATGAAGCCAAACGTTCGCTTGCTGTTGCGGTTTACAATCATTACAAACGGTTAAATCAGCCTGTTACTGAGGACGACGTAGTCATTGAGAAATCCAATATTATTATGGTTGGTGAAACCGGAACCGGAAAAACCTATCTTGCCAAATCCATAGCACGTATTTTACAGGTTCCTTTTTGTGTCGCTGATGCAACCGTTGTAACAGAAGCAGGTTATGTAGGTGAAGATGTAGAAACGATTTTAACACGCCTTTTACAAGCAGCAGATTATAATGTAGAAGCTGCGGAGCGTGGAATTGTATACATTGATGAAATAGATAAAATCGCGCGTAAATCTGATAATCCATCCATTACCCGTGATGTAAGCGGAGAAGGTGTACAACAGGCACTTCTTAAATTGCTTGAAGGATCTTCGGTAAATGTTCCTCCGCAAGGTGGCCGTAAACATCCTGATCAAAAGATGATTACGATAAATACTGAAAATATTCTTTTCATTTGCGGTGGTGCTTTTGATGGTATCGAACGTCATATTGGAAAACGTATTAATACCCGTCCGATTGGGTTTTCGGGTGATAACCGTATCATTGAAATTTTTGATAAAGGTAATCTGATGCGTTATGTTACGGCAATGGATCTTAAATCATTTGGATTAATACCTGAATTGATTGGTCGTCTTCCGGTTCTTACACATCTTGATCCATTGGACAGAGATACGCTTCGCCGGATTTTGACAGAGCCTAAAAATGCACTGACAAAACAATATGCCAAACTTTTTGAAATGGAAGGTATTAAATTACATTTTCAGGAAGAAGTTCTGGATTTTATTGTAGATCAGGCAATGACATATAAATTGGGAGCACGTGGTTTGCGTGCAATTTGTGAATCAATCATGACAGATGCCATGTTTGACTTACCTTCTCAAAAAGATGTAAAAGAATTTACGTTGTCACTGGATTATGCTTTGGAACAATTTGAGAAATCATCTATGTCTCTCTTGAGATCTGTGGCTTAATAAAATATTCAGAATAACAATAAAATGCTCTGCTGGCTTATTGCTAAGCAGGGCATTTTGTTTTATACCCCAAAAAGTCTTACAATTGCATCTATGTAATTTTCTTTTGAAACTTGCATTAATATCCACAACGAATATCATTTCCATGGCTACCGGACCAATTGTAACGCTTACTATTAATCCTGCTCTTGACAAAAGTTCTAATGTTGCCCGCATTGTCCCCGACAATAAATTGCGTTGTGAAACACCCAATTTTGAAGCTGGCGGCGGAGGAATTAACGTAGCGAAAGCCATTCACAGATTAGGAGGAAATCCGGTTGCGATATTTACAATCGGTGGTCCAACCGGACAAAGATTACATAAGTTAGTTAAAAGTGAAGGGGTAGAGACGATGGTGATTGAGACCAAACAATGGACTCGTGAAAACTTCCATGTGTTGGAAACAAGTACGGGTTTTCAATACCGTTTTGGAATGCCAGGTACGGAAATGATGCCAACCGAAGTAAGATCTGTTTTGGAAATAATGGAAGAATTTGATCCAAGACCCTCCTACATTATTGCCAGTGGCAGTCTTCCTCCCGGTGTCCCGTCCGATTTTTATGGACAAATAGCAAAAATAGCTCATAAACAAGGTGCCAAATTTATTGCAGATGCATCAGGCGATGAACTAAGATATGCAACAGAAGCTGGTGTATACCTTTTAAAACCAAATATTACTGAACTAAGCCATTTAGTTGGCGTCGACAAACTCGAGATGGACGACGTGGATGATGCCGCCCGCGCACTCATCATTCGCGGCCAGTGCGAAGTTGTCGTTGTTTCTATGGGTGCAATGGGTGCAATGTTAGTTACAGAAGACCAGGTAGAGCATATTCCTGCCCCTCCCGTTCAGCCTAAAAGCACGGTTGGAGCAGGAGATAGTATGGTTGCCGGTATAGTCTGGATGCTTTCGCAAGGGAAATCGCTTCGTGAAGCAGTGAGAATGGGCGTTGCCTGCGGATCTGCGGCTACTATGAATTCAGGGAGCGAATTGTTTAAAATGCAGGATGTGAACCGTTTGATGGATTGGTTAAACAGATATGAAAAACGGTATTCCGCATCATAATAAACGACTTTCATTTTTATCCTATAACTACTTATACTGAATTTCAGAATTAATAGTAAGAAATCCTGTCATTTGTCTTTTCAATAAAAAGATAAGCTATGTCAGAAAAAATTCCCCGTCGTGAGTTCTCAAAAGTGACTATTATGGCTGCAACTGCTGTTGCCACGGCATTAACTTTCAAACCATTCTATATTCTTCATGCCAAACCAAAACTGGATGGAGAAATTATCGGACACGGAACCCACCGGTATAAGGTTCATCAGGGATGGGGAAATCTGGACGCATCAAAATTTCCTATCAATAACTGTCACGAAATGGTGCAGGACAGTAAAGGGCGTTTGATCATGGTAGGTGATGAAATAAAAAATAATATTCTTATTTATGACCGTTCCGGCAAGTTACTGGACAGCTGGGGACATGAGTTTCCAGGTGGACACGGACTCACATTATGGAATGCAAACGGAGAAGAATTTCTTTTTATTTGTGATCCGAATATTGGAAAAGTATTCAAAACCGATTTACAAGGCAAAATTCTGCTAACAATTGAACATCCGTCAAAAGTTGGCGCATATAAAGAAGCAGATGCATTTAAACCTACCGAAACTGCCATTGGCCCCGACGGTACGATTTATATTGCTGACGGATATGGATCACAGTGGATATTGAGATATACACCAAAAGGAGAATTTATTGATAAATTCGGTGGCCCCGGCGATGGAGATGCTCAGTTTTCAACAGCACATGGTATTGCAATTGATCGCCGCGACAAAGCGAATCCTACACTTTTAGTAACTTCCAGAGTACATAATGCTTTCAAAAGATTTACACTGGATGGTAAATATATCAGTACATTATTCCTTCCCGGAGCTTTTGTTTGCCGGCCGGTATTTGATGAAGATACTTTATACGCAGGAGTATGCTGGTCGCGTTTACGTTATCTGAACCAAACTCCAAACTCAGGTTTTGTTACTATTCTGGATAAAAATAATAAGGTAATTTCTAATCCAGGCGGTACTAAACCTGAATATGTTAAGGGTGAATTACAATTGATGGTGCAGGACAAACCAATTTTTATGCATTGCCATGATGTATGCATAGACGGAGATAAAAACATTTATGTTTGCCAATGGAATGCGAAAAAGACTTATCCTGTCAAACTGGAAAGAGTATCTTAAGAGAAGTTAAAGAAGTCAGGAGTTAAAAGTATATAGTATCCAATAAATTGTCCTAAAGTTCTGCAGTTTATTACAGCAGCACTTCAGGACAATTTTTATTTTAACGGATTAGTTTAATTGTAATTCCGTTAATAATCATTGTGGTGATCATCAGACATATATAAGTCCAGCCTATCGTCATAATTGGTAATAACCAGTAAACGCCAAGTAAAAAAGCTACAAAGCCATATCCTGCTAAAAGTAGTCCATATAAAATTCTTGCCGTCGCATCCGAGCCCTGTTGCGAATGAGTAAAAACAGCCAGAGTGGAAGTCATGATTGGAAACGGTGTTAGAATTCCACTCCATGTAGGACCCAGAAAATCAGCTGCCTGCGTTAAAATTATTACAAAAAATGTGGCTACTACCATTCGCAACGGAATATCATACAAGGGTTGCTTTTTAAAATCCGGTTTCGTTTTTGGTTTAGGAAAAACATACAGTACACCGGTCAATACAACTACATTCAATACAACTGCAACAGGAAGGGAAATATTCCTGCCTAATGATGCCAACGCTACAATGAAAAATGCGATATAACTTAATAAAACAGTGGGCAACCAAGAAAGGCGTGATGAGGCAATGGCATACACCAATGCAAAAAAAGTTGTCCCGATTGATCCCAATAATGCAGATGGAATAGTTGAGATTGTAAAAGAAGCTCCATGCTCTAATGCAATAAAAAACGAAATAGGACCTGCCACCCAGGGAAATCCGCCTATCCATCCTCCCAGACCCTCGCCCCATCTTCTTACAGCCAAAGTGACGCCCGCAATCAGTGGTGGCATTAAAAGTATTTTGGTTACCAGAAGATCTGACACTTTATAAAACAATATGGTAGTGTACAAATTTACGCCGGCAAATTCAATACAGCATAGAAAGGATAAATTTCTTAAAAAATAATATTGCAACATAGTTGCATTAATTATATATTTGCAACGTTGTAACAAATGTAACTTTACAGGAAAAGCAGCAATACACTCTCTATTACAAACATTGAATTATAAATTGATGACCCGAATAATTTTCAGCCTTTTACTTTTGCTGACTTCGTCAGTCGTATTTGGACAAAATCCTGCTTGTACCTGCTTTGTAAAAGGCGTTGTTCGTGATCAGCATACTAATTTACCAATTGTTGGAGCCACCGTATTGGTTGTCGGACAAAATAATGGCGTTTTTGCCGACGACCAGGGACGTTATCAGATCAGCAATTTATGCCCGGGAACTTACGAATTGGAATGCCGGATTATTGGATATAATTCATTTCGTCAAAAACTGGACTTAACAGCCGGACATGAGGAAAATTTTAATTTACAGGAAAATGAAGTACATCTCAAAGATGTAGAAATTACAGCAAATCGTACAGACGCTCCGTCATCCCAGCCTTTAACTACAATTTCAGGAAGTGATTTATTTCAGACAAGGGGATCTAATCTGGCCGAAAGTTTAAAAGGCTTGACAGGAGTTACCACCTTACAAACAGGTTCTTCTATCTCTAAACCTGTTATTCATGGTATGCATAGCAACAGGGTTTTAATTATGAATAACGGAGTTCGTCAGGAAGGCCAGCAATGGGGATCTGAACACGCTCCTGAAATTGACCCTTTTCTTGCTACTAAAATTTCTGTGGTTAAAGGAGCGGCGGGAGTACGATATGGCTCTGATGCCATTGGCGGCGTTATTTTAGTTGAACCGGAAGAATTACCTTTTAACAAACCCCTGACGGGAGAGCTTAATCTGGTAGGATTATCTAACGGAAGACAAGGCGTAACGTCAGGAACATTAGAAGGTGGGATAAAAAATTTAACCGGATTTGGATGGCGTGCACAAGGAACGATCAAGCGCTCAGGCAATATCAGAACACCAAATTATTTTTTGGATAATACAGGAATGAGTGAAAAAAACTTTTCCCTTTCAGCGGGTTACCGAAAAAAAGGGTTTGGTATCGATATATTTTATAGTCTTTTTGACACCGAAATAGGGATCTTTTCAGGATCACATATTGGTAGTGTAACAGATCTTTTAAATGTAATTAAAAATGGTGAACCCTTTGTTAAATCCGGTTTTAACTATACAATTGGCAGGCCTTACCAGGATGTGACGCACCAGTTATTAAAGGCAGAAGCACATTATCATTTTAATGATGGGAACAGGTTTCAATGGATACTCGGTCGGCAGCAGAATAATCGTGCAGAATTCGATCTTCATCGCTCCCGCAATGATTCCATAGCTGCGCTTAATCATCCCGAGTTGTCATTTAAACTCACCACACTCACCAATGACCTGATTTGGGATCACAAAGCGATCGCTAAAAAAATTACTGGTCAGATTGGTTTAAGTACACTTTATCAATATAATCTGATGAGTGGACGTCCGCTGATACCTAACTTTAATCAGTTTAATATTGGTCTTTTCTGGATTGAAAGATATGTGGCTAACAATTGGGAATTGGAAGCAGGTGTACGATATGATTACAGAACTTTAAAAACGCATCGTCTTGTAAATACTTTGAAGGTTTCCAATGATTTTACATTCTCAAATTTTTCAGGAACACTGGGAGCTACCAGAAATTTCTCAAATCATTTTTCTGCAAGATTAAATTTTGGTACCGCCTGGCGTGCGCCTAATGTGAGTGAGTTATTCAGCGACGGAGTACATCATGGAGCTGCTGCTTATGAAAAAGGTGATGCTACAATTCAGCCGGAAAAGGCTGTTAATACAATTGTAAGTGTCAAATATACCCGTTCACGATTGGATATTGAACTTGGAGCTTATTACAATTATATAGCTGATTATATTTATTTAAAACCACAGCCAGAGCCTATACTGACAATCAGAGGCGCTTTTCCATATTTTAAATATACCCAAACTAATGCTGTGTTTAAAGGTATTGATCTGAATGTATCGTGGGAATTTGCAAAACATTTAAATCTTGTCAGCAAGTTGACTTACCTCAGGGTTTATGACACGAGAAATGACAGTTATCTGGTAATGATTCCTCCAAACCGGTGGGATAATCAGCTGAAATATGAAATACCAACCTTAGGAAAATGGCAAAAGGTGTTCTTTTCAGCGGGCAATCTTACAGTAGCAAGACAAAAACGGGTACCGGAAGCAAGCGATTTTTTACCTCCTCCACCAGCCTACTCTTTATGGAATTTAACCGTGGGCGGAAACATTAAAATCTCAGAAAAAAATGATCTGGAAGTTGGCATTTCTGTCCAGAATCTCTTTAATACCGTCTACCGGGATTATATGAACAGGTTCCGCTACTATTCCGACGACATGGGTTGCCAGGCTTCTTTGCGATTAAAATGGAAATTCGGAGCTTAAATTTTTTATTTCTTACATAAACAATTACGCATGAAAATGAACCGTAAATTAGTCTGGATGCTGCTTTTTGGTGTAGCAACTTTATTTAGTCAATGTAAAGATTCAGGAGAGGTAGTTGAACCTGACGATGAAAATGAACTGATTACTTCCGTTACGCTGACTTTTGCTGAAACAGGTACGACAAATGTGAGCACGTTTTCCTACAAAGATGCGGATGGAGACGGAGGAAATCAGCCAACCAAATTTGATACGGTTTCTTTAAAAGCAAATACAAGCTACACGCTTTCCGTTCAGCTTCTGGATGAAAGTAAAACTCCTGTTGTAGATATTACAAAGGAAGTGAATGAGGAATCTTTTGAACACTTATTTATTTACACGCCCACACCATCTTCTTTACTTACATATACTTATGGTGATAAAGATGCAAATAATTACCCTATCGGACTAACCGGAAAAGCTGTAACCACAGCAACAGGAACCGGCAAATTAAAAGTGCAGCTTCGCCATCAGCCAGGTACTAAAAATGGGACGACAACGCCAGGAAGTGATGATGTTAATCTTGACTTTAACTTAAAAGTGAAGTAAAATTATATGAATGAGATAATGAAACAGCTAGCCTGAATTTCATTATCTCATTTAATTTATTTGCATTTAGGACAAGTGCCCTGAATAAGAAGATTAAAGACTTCGGGACTATAACCCTGCGGCAATTGTACAGCCGGTATATGTAAATTTTCCAGGCAATTTGTTTCTCCGCATTCACTGCATTTAAAGTGAATATGATCATGATGATGTTTTTGCTCTGAACAATTAGTCGAGCAAAGTGCATAACGCAATCCTTCATCATCCAATACTTTATGAATTATTCCCTTTTCAAGAAAAGTTTTTAAAGTACGATATATGGTAACACGGTCGTAATTTTCTCCAAGTGCTCCTTCCAGATCACCGTGTGAAAGCGCATTTTTCTTATTTATGAAAGCTGAAAGAACGTCTTCTCTACAAGTTGTAGTCCTTAGATGGTGTCCTTTTAGCGTTTCTCTTAATTGTTCCATTTTTCTAACAAGTTTATTATTTTGTCAGGCTCAGTTATTATTAAAACCTTTCCTGTCAAAGTTAAGTTCTAAGTTTGGTAAAATCCCGGTTATAGATTTATTCATTTATATATTATAAAATTAATTACCCAAAAAAAATTGCAACACCGTTGCAAGTGATCGAATATAACTTTACTTTTGCAACATCATTACATTTAAAAATGAAAGCAACACACTTACACGGCAAAGCTGATTATATAGGAATTTTGGGTTCAGTACTTTGTATTATCCATTGTTTACTGGTTCCTGCACTTGCGTTTGGCTCTACTGCATTTCATAAACATGAGCATGCAGGTCTTATTTCTCTTGATTATTTTTTCATTCTCATCAATGGAATTGCCGTATACTATGCAACCAGAGAACATAAATCCTTAATTATCCGGACGTTACTTTGGGGAGCACTTTTGATTTTTTCTGTATCACTTATTTTTGAAGGGAAAAACCAGATATTTACCTGGCTGGGATATATTGGATCGGCTTTGCTTATCATCGGGCATTTGCTTAACATTTATATTTGCCAGATTGCGCCACGCATGAAATACAAAACTTCCTGATTTATTTATCATATTGCACTTCAAATCTTTCCAGGTCCGGACGATTGGATCGCTTTCTACTTAATTCATATTCAAATATTGTTTTTCCTAAATTAGCCAGAAAAGGTAATCCGACCGTATCATAATCGTATTTATCGTCATTAAAAATCTGGTCTTCATTGACGTAAATAACGGCGGTCAGCATAAATTCAATTCCCTTTTCAAAATCTGCTATATAGGCATTATCCAATACATAGCCATAAGCATCGCCCGATTTATTGAATAAACGGATATGGCGTGGCAATCTGGTTTTAGTAGCTCCGAATATCAAAAACTTCAAATATCCGTCGTAATAATCATCCGTATAATTAGCAGGAAAACTGGTTTCTACGGGAAACTGAGACATGTATTGATACAAAAAAGTGTAATCTTCTTTACTCAGATTAAACCGTTGTTCCACAGCAACCTGCTCAGGAAAAAATATAGCTTTTAATAACTTATGCTGTTCTTCCAGAGCAAAGAAGTTTTTTTGGGTAAAATCAAAAGGTTCGTTGATTAATTCTCCATTCTTTAAATATCCTTTCCCCTGAAGAATAGGAGTAGGAGAAAAGTAGGTTTTAGAGGAATATTTAGCAGGCTGCTGATACAACACTTTCCCATCCTTTATAAACTTTACCGGATTGGTATATCGATTATTCTCTGCACTAACCGGTGATTCAAGACGATGGGTGATTCTTACGTTCTGGTAACCTTTTGTGTGTAATGTTTCATTAAATTCTTCTTGTCCTATAAATTCATATAACCTGTTAAATGCATCATTATCGCTTGCCAGCAGGATTTTTTTTGCATAATGCGCTACTGAGGGTAATTTATTTTCAGCCGTAGTATCAACACGAACAGTGGATTGCTCCGGACGTGCTGAATCTGTCAGCATAGTCGTGTACTTATCAATGCCTAATTTATTCAGTTTTTCCAGCGCCACAACGATCGCTGCTAATTTAACAGTACTGGCAGGATAAAAATATCTGGCATTATCAAGATGATAACTGTACGTTATAAAGTGAGGATCGTTATTCTTGTGACGGTCTATTTTGGTATATAAAATCTGAATCTGATATTTAGCGGGATCTTTAAGAACTTCTGCAAATCGCTCCGGGTGTTTTTTAAGTAATTTTTCTAAAAATGAATCCGTCTGAAACTGAGCAAAAGCAGGCAAGGAAAACAGTCCTAAGAACAAGTAAAATAGCAGCTTATCAACTCTTAATAATATCATGGATGTCTGGAACACGTATGAAACGAAGATACAATAATTTATTTTTAAAGGGTCAGATGAATTATATTTTACTGATCTGTGCCTTTACTTATTTGAATATAAACTATGGCGGATAATGGAAGAAGAAAATAAATTACGCAGCCGGGGCTGGTTTGGGAAATCAGGTAAAGATGGATTTATATACAGAGCCTGGATGAAAAACCAGGGCTATCCCGCAGATGAATTTGAAGGACGGCCCGTTATCGGCATTTGTAATACATTTTCTGAATTAACACCGTGTAACGGCCATTTTAGAGAACTTGCAGAATCTGTAAAACGCGGTGTGTGGGAAGCTGGCGGATTTCCACTTGAATTTCCAGTAATGTCTTTGGGAGAAACACTTATTAAACCCACTGCGATGTTGTACAGAAACCTGGCCAGCATGGACGTTGAAGAATCTATAAGAGCCAATCCGTTGGACGGAGTCGTATTGCTTTGCGGCTGCGATAAAACAACACCATCGCTTGTAATGGGCGCTGCCAGTGTAAACATTCCAACAATTGTCGTATCCGGCGGTCCTATGCTGACTGGCCGTTACCGGGGCAAAACAATTGGAACCAGTGATGTATGGCGATTTAGTGAATTATACCGTCAGGGAGAAATTTCTCAGGAAGAACTGACAACCGCGGAAGCTTGCATGTGCAGAAGCGACGGACATTGTGCTGTAATGGGCACTGCTTCTACAATGGCTTGTATGGTCGAGTCACTTGGACTAACCTTACCAGAAAATGCTGCGATTCCAGCGGCAGATTCCAGAAGAAAAGTATTGGCGCATATGTCGGGCCGCCGTATCGTACAAATGGTAAAAGATGATCTTCGTTTATCCGATATATTAACCAAGGAAGCTTTTGAAAATGCGATCATGCTTAATGCAGCAATTGGCGGATCAACTAATTTTGTCATCCATTTATTGGCTATTGCAGGAAGAATTGGTGTAGATCTTTCACTGGATCATTTCAATGATTTATGTGCTAAAATTCCTCTGCTGCTTAATTTGCAACCTTCCGGCGGTTATTTTATGGAGGATTTTTATTATGCAGGTGGTTTGCCGGTTGTAATTAAAGAGATGCTCGGAATGTTGCATGAAAACGTAATTACAGCGAATGGGAAAACAATGGCTGAAAATTGTGCTTCGGCAGAATGTTTTGATCCAAATGTAATAGGGACTCTGGAAGAACCCGTAAAAAACCTGACTGGCCTGGCTGTTGTTCGTGGCAATTTGTGTGCAAATGGGGCAGTTATAAAACCATCAGCTTCTTTAAAACCTGAACTGATGCAACACCGTGGAAAAGCGGTTGTATTTGAAGATATCGATGATTACAAAGCCAGACTAGACGATCCGGATCTGGATGTTGATGAAAATAGTGTACTGGTTCTCAAGAATGTTGGGCCAAAGGGGTATCCGGGCATGCCGGAAGTTGGCAATATGTCACTTCCCAAAAAACTGTTAGCTAAGGGAGTAATTGATATGATCCGGATTTCAGACGGCCGAATGAGCGGAACCGGATTTGGAACAGTTGTTTTGCATATATCTCCGGAAGCTGCGGTTGGTGGTGTATTGGCATTGGTTCAGGATGGTGATATGATTGAACTGGATGTAGAAAACAGAAGACTAAATCTGGAAGTATCTGATGAGGAACTTGAACGCCGTCGTACACTGTGGAAACCGTTGGATATGGGTTACAACCGGGGTTATGTTCACCTTCACATTAACCACGTAATGCAAGCTCATGAAGGCGCAGACCTTGATTTTCTTGTTGGCGGGTCAGGCGATAAAGTGGCGAGAGATTCGCATTGATATTCATTCAAAAGTTTATTGATTCGTTGGATAATTAAAATTTATTCCGCGGATCAATAAAACTAAGTTAAAATAATTAACAATGAGCACCCAATTATTTAATAATCAGGCTGCTATCGTTACCGGAGCCGGACAAGGAATTGGTTTCGAAATAGCAAAACAGCTGGCTTTACAAGGAGCATGCGTCATTTTAAACGATGCAGACGAAATACTTGCACGTAATGCTGCTGAATTTATCCGTAGTAAGGGCGGCGAATGTATTGCTTTTTCAGGAGATGTATCCAAGCCGGAAATCATTGAAGGAATGGTTGAAGAAGCAATCCGCTGTTTTGGCAAACTTACTATTACAGTCGCAAATGCAGGAATTACCCTTTTCGGCGATTTCTTTGAATACCCATTGGATAGTCTAAGAAAAGTTTTGGATTTAAATCTGATTGGTTCTTTCTTACTAACTCAGGCAGCGGCAAAGCAAATGAGATTACAGAAGACAGGAGGAAGAATTTTGTTAATGTCCTCAGTGGTTGGCCATCAGGCGCATGAGTTTTTAGCTGCTTATGCTATGACAAAAGCCGGATTAGAAATGCTTGCTAAAAATTTGGTTCTTGAACTTTCTCCATACGGAATCACTATAAATACAGTAGCGCCCGGAGCCACACTTACAGAAAGAACGCTGACCGAAGATCCAACTTATCCTAAAATCTGGTCGGCAATTACACCAATGGGAAGACCTGCAATTTGTGAAGATATTGCCAATGCAGCGCTGTTTTTGCTTTCGCCTCACTCCGGACATATTACCGGACAAAGCCTTGTAGTAGACGGCGGCTGGACATCTGTAAGTCCTTTACCCGACCTAAGTAATATGGATGTCAGTTAATCAGATTGTTACTATTCTAATCCTGTGATAAATAATTGAGCTTCTAAATCATCCAGATTGCTATCTGCCGATATAAAAAGTTCCGGGGGTTTGGATGAAGAGACTGGTTTTACAGTCATGAAATTCCAATACTGATCCTTTGTTATAATACAAAGCTGTAATGCCCTTTTCAACACAATTGAGAAGGGTACTTTGAAAAAGTTAGCAATATCAGAAGCAAAAAATTCCGGAATTTTAGAAATGTCCGTACGGAAGAAACTTTCCACATCCGAATAAGGTAATAAAGCTTCAAAAATTAAATGTTCTGACCGCGCTGCAAGAGATGCTTTGTTTGTGTAAGAACTGCTTAAACCAAGGGAAACTGTCAGCAAATGAATCTGATAATTGCGCTCGTTTATTTCAGCTGCTGCATTTACAAATACCCATCCTT
>Ga0247739_10000543_pt1 | contig 13271 bp, 10 predicted proteins | sample UWRJL058202B2_FD_180943 | JGI IMG/M metagenome (GOLD analysis project Ga0247739, IMG submission 180943) | Plant litter microbial communities from Arlington Agricultural Research Station in Wisconsin, United States - UWRJ-L058-202B-2 | ecosystem: Environmental > Terrestrial > Plant litter >...
CACAACACGGTGATCAGCTGAAATTGTTACTTTCATGATATTGGTCGGGTATACTGTTCCGTCTTCTTTGAATGCAGCAACCTTTTTAATACCGCCAATCGCAAGGATACAAGAATCCGGCGGATTGATGATGGCCGTAAATTCGTCCACACCAAACATTCCCAGATTCGAAATTGAGAATGTATTTCCTTCCCAATCTTTCGGCTGCAATTTTTTGTCTTTTGCTTTTCCTGCCAGATCTTTTACTTCCGCCGAAATGGTTGATAAAGTTTTCTTGTCAGCATCACGGATAACCGGAACCAGCAGACCTTCATCAACTGCAACAGCTACACCGATATTAACATAATTATATCTTCTGATTTTGTCGCCCAACCATGCCGAGTTTACCGCAGGATGTTGTTTCAATGCGATAGCGCACGCTTTGATAACAAAATCATTGAATGAAATTTTCGCAGGACTTACTTCATTCAACTGAGGACGAAGCGCCATGGCTTTATCCATCACAATTTCCATTGTTACATAGAAATGTGGTGCTGTGAATATACTGTCGCTCAAACGGCGTGCAATTGTTTTCCGCATTTGCGAAATAGGCGTATCTGTAAAGTCTCCGGCAGCCGGTGCTGCGATTGCTGCAACTGGTGCAGCCGTTTTTGGAGCAGGAGCTGGTGCATCGGCTGCTGGTGCGGCCGGAGGAGCAGCTTCGGTTTTGGCAGCAGGCTTAAATTCGTCCACATCGCGTTTAACGATACGGCCATTATCACCACTTCCAGAAACCTGGCTTATATTAATTCCTTTTTCATCCGCTAGTTTTTTGGCAAGAGGAGATGCTTTAATGCGATCACCAGAATCAGCAACAGAAACTGATTTTTCCTCAGCCGCCGGCGCTGCTTCCGTTGATGCACTTGCTGCTTCCGGAGCATCCACTCCGGGCTCTGCTTCTCCGTTTTCACGGGCAAGCAATGCTTCTACATTAGCTCCTTCTTCACCTATTACAGCTATGATACCATCAACTGGTACTGCTTCTCCTTCTTTTATACCTACATAAAGAAGCGTTCCGTCTTCGTAAGCTTCCAGTTCCATAGTGGCTTTGTCAGTTTCGACTTCGGCCAGAATGTCTCCTGATTTTACTTTATTACCTACTTTTTTCTGCCACGATACCAAAGTACCTTCTTCCATCGTATCGCTCATTTTGGGCATACGAACCACTGTAGCATTAATTTTTTCGGTTGATTTAGCAGGAACAGAAGTAGGTTTTGTTGTTTCTGTGGTTGGCGTAACCGTTTCTACAGGTGGGGCACTATCCACTGGGGCAGTATTCACTGGGGCCTCAGCTTTTGGCTCTTCTTTCACCTCGGGAGCCGTTGCGGCATCGTTAGATTTTCCGTTACTGCCTTCTTCCAATAATGATTTATAATCTTCTCCTTCCGCACCTACAACAGCCATAATGCCGTCAATGGGTACTGCATCACCTTTTTGTACACCTATATATAGAAGCGTACCGTCATAATAAGATTCAAGATCCATTGTTGCTTTGTCGGTTTCGACTTCAGCTATAATTTCACCGGATTTGATTTTATCACCGACTTTTTTGTGCCATTCTGCGATAACACCTTCTTCCATGGTGTCGCTCATCTTGGGCATACGGATTACTTCTGCCATATCGCTTGTTAAGGTATTTTAGTTTCTTGGTCAAAAATTGTATTTCAGTCAAAATTACAACAAAAGGCTAATTTAGCACTTCCTTTTGTTATTAATTCTAAAGGGTAACACTTCGATAATCTGAAATGCAGTTAAATTATAGCAAACAGAGCTAATTTATAGATTCAGAAAATCTAACTGATTTTTAAAACGGCCATAAATGCCTCCTGCGGAATTTCAACATTTCCCACCTGACGCATTCGTTTTTTACCTTTTTTCTGTTTGTCAAGCAGCTTACGTTTACGGGAAATATCACCACCGTAACATTTTGCTAATACATCTTTACGCATTGCTTTAACAGTTTCACGGGCAATAATTTTTTGTCCGATAGCTGCCTGGATAGCAATTTCAAACATTTGACGCGGAATTAACTCCCGTAATTTCTCACAAAGTTTTTTACCCCATTCATAAGATTTTGAACGGTGAACAATAGCAGAAAGTGCATCGACTGCTTCGCCATTCAACATCACATCCAGCTTCACCATATCCGATTCCTGATAGCCTGCCAATTCATAATCCAGGGATGCGTATCCTCTGGAAATGGTTTTAAGTTTATCAAAAAAGTCAAATACTACTTCTGCCAAAGGCATTTTAAATTGTAATTCTACCCGGTCCGCAGTAAGATAAACCTGATTTTTCAGGATTCCTCGTTTATCCATACAAAGGTTTAAAATAGGACCAATGTAATCCGCTTTGGTAATTATCTGAGCGTTTATAAAAGGTTCTTCGATTGTATCTATGGTTGTTGCATCAGGCATTTCAGAAGGAGCGCTGATATTAAGCAGCTGGCCTTTTGTATTGAGAATTCTGAACTGAACCGAAGGAACTGTTGTAATTACAGTCATATCGAATTCCCGTTCCAGCCTTTCCTGAACAATTTCCATATGCAGCATGCCAAGGAAACCGCAGCGGAATCCAAATCCAAGTGCCGCAGATGTTTCAGGCTCCCAAACCAGTGCCGCGTCGTTCAGCTGGAGCTTTTCCATAGCTTCACGAAGTTCTTCAAATTCAGTTGTGTCTACCGGATAAATACCAGCAAAAACCATTGGTTTTACTTCTGAAAATCCTTGTATTCCTTCACTGGCCGGGCGGTGCAAATGTGTAAATGTATCACCTACTTTTACTTCTTTTGCAACTTTAATTCCGGATATCAAATAACCTACATCTCCGCATTCAACAACCTGCTTTGGGATTTGCACCAGACCCAGGGTTCCGATTTCGTCCGCATTGTATTCTTTTCCGGTAGCCATGAATTTCACACGGTCTCCTTTTTTGATACTTCCGTTTTTAACCCGGAAAATAACTTCTATTCCTCTGTATGAATTAAATACAGAATCGAAAATAAGTGCTTGTAATGGTGCATCAGGATCACCAACCGGCGCTGGTATGCGTTCAATAATAGCAGCCAGAATTGCTTCAACGCCAATTCCCTCTTTACCACTGGCCGGAATGATATCTTCACGGTTACATCCAAGAAGATCTACCATTTCGTCTTTGATTTCTTCCGGTCTTGCACCTGGTAAATCTATCTTGTTAAGAACAGGAATGATCGTCAGGTCATGGTTGATCGCCAAATATAAATTGGATATCGTTTGCGCTTCCGTTCCCTGAGAAGCATCTACCAGTAGTAAGGCACCTTCGCAGGCAGCAATGGACCGGGATACTTCATAAGAAAAATCTACGTGGCCCGGTGTGTCGATCAGGTTAAGTATATATTCTTCTCCTTTATAGAGATAATTCATTTGGATAGCATGGCTTTTAATGGTTATTCCGCGTTCGCGTTCCAAATCCATGTTATCTAAAAGCTGGGCTTGCATATCACGCTGTGTTACCGTTTTTGTGAATTCTAACAAACGGTCTGCCAGTGTGCTTTTCCCATGGTCAATATGGGCGATGATACAAAAATTACGAATTTTCTTCATGTAGTAAATTAAGCCGACAATCGCATACGGATTATCATTGATGCACAAAATTACGAGGCTGTTGGGGATTTTAGCAGAATGAGAGATTTATTTATTAATTTTTCTCAAATCAGGGAATAAATCTTTCATTAAAAATCAGAAATAATAATTTTAGTACAAATATACTTTATCATTTCATGTATAAATCGTTATAAAAGTATATAGTATTGTAATTTATAACTATCACATTATTAATCAGTTAGCGAATAAAAAGAAAAACACGCAGGTTTCAAAGCGAACCCGCGTGTCAAATTACACTTCATCAACAAACTAAAAACCAAATAAAACTACTACGAAAATTATCGCTTGTCAAGTTTTTTCTGCTGTAGGAGGGGGATTCGAACCACCCACGGTGAGGTTAGCTACGGTACAAATACTGATTTGGTGGTCCACCCCAGTCGACTTTCGTCGGCATTATGCTGCGTTTATCCCTTGTTCACCACCCCCGAGACAGGAGGGCATGGCTGCCAGTTTCATCACCCTACAATGTGATATTTTGCCAATTCAACATATCTAAATGTTAAATGATGCTTAAATTGACAGTACAAAACTAGTTGTAAAGATTTTAATTATAAAATATTTTCATAATAAATTCGTAAAATTTATCATTTTGTCATAAATTGTACATATTAGTTGCGAAATATTTAATGATTTACTCATAAATGCAAAAATATTCAGACATTGATAATACAGATCTCCGAATCCTTTCACTATTAATAGAGAATGCAGCTCTTCCATATACGGAGATTGGGAAGCGTGTATTTGTTTCCGGAGGTACTGTACATGTACGCATGAAAAAGTTAGAACAGATGGGAATTGTCAAGGGATCCCAGCTTGTTATTGATCCAGCCAAGCTTGGCTGGGATATTAGTGCCTTTTTAGGAATTTATCTTGAGAAAAGCTCACTGTATGAACAAGTAGCATCTGAATTGGAAGGGATTCCGGAAGTTGTTAATATTCATTATACGACGGGTATTTATAGTATTTTCATAAAAATTGTTTGTAGAGATACAGGTCATTTAAGAGAAATATTACATGACAAGATTCAAAAAGTAAACGGAATTCAGCGAACAGAAACATTTATATCTTTGGAAGAAAGGATCAACAGGTCAATTCCGCTGGCAGAAGAATAAGGTTTTAAAATTAATTTTTGTAGAAAGTTTACATGAAAGATGAAAATCTTTTTATATTTGTATTGTATATATAAAAAACTTATATATATTTGATAAGTCAAATCTGAATTATGGAGAACAACGCAACAAGCAACGAATATGTACGGGGTACTTTGAAAACCATTGTATTAAATTTATTAGCGGAACATGATCGTATGTATGGCTATGAGATTACCCAGGAAGTGAAGGATCGGACAGGAGGAGCGATTGCACTTACATTTGGAGCATTATATCCGGTATTGCATAAGCTGGAACAAGAGGGGCTGCTCATTACAGAATCTGTGGAAGTGGATGGAAGATTACGGAAATATTATTCTTTGACCACACCAGGAAATGAGGTGGCACGTAATAAAACCAATGATCTGGAACGCTTTATGGATGCAGTGAAAATTTTGCTTGCACCTAAGATTTTAACAACTGAATAAAGTTAATCTCATGGCTAATATCTAAACAGATGATCCAATGAAACGCCTGCAAAAAAATGGTATTGAACAATTGCGCAAGTATTTGCAAGAGAATAAAGTGGATCTGGAGTTATTTCCGGAAATTCTCGACCATTTGGCTTGTGAAGCAGAAGAGCGGCTTTGGGATGGAAATTCGTTTGAGCAGGCTTTTACAGGTATTGTAAAAACGGCTGATCCTCAAACACTTCTTAATTTAAGTATTGATCATCAAAATCTGTTAGCCATGGAAAAATCATTGAATGACATTGTTTTTGAAAACAGAAATAAGCTTTATGGAGCTTATGCGCTAAGAAAAGGATATGGACAGACGATGCAACGCTCCGTGTTAATTGGTGTTACTATGTTTTTATTGATGATCATGCTACCCAATCTGTATGCCAGACTAGTGCCAAAGCCAAAAGCAACGGATATTGCTTATGTAGTAGAATTTGTTGATGTTGATATCAAGCCGGACGCGAAACCTTTACCACCGCCTGTTAAAGAGATTCCGCAGCCAAAGGAAAAAACAGTTAAAAATACCATATTTGAGGTGTTACCGGATGAAAAAGTCGATGTAGAATATGCACCTCCGACTACCGATGAGCTGGTCAATGCAAAACCTGGTCAGGAAACCGCAAACGGAATCGAAGGGTTGGAGAATGTTACACCGCCTGTTGAATCTGCTAGTCCGGGAAAAGGCAGGTCGATTGAGTTAGAACCTGCTGTTAAAAAGGATTATTTAGATGTTGTTGAACAACGTCCGGAATTCCTGGGAGGAAATGAAGCTATGGCGGCATTTTTACAAAAAAACCTAAAATACCCTTCACAGGCTTCGCGCGCAAATATTCAGGGCCGTGTGTTTGTTCAGTTTACTGTTGGGGCTGATGGTAAAATTGAAAATGTTAAATCTATAAAAGGTATAGGCTTCGGATGTGATGAAGAAGCAGTAAGAGTGATAAAATTAATGCCTGAATGGAAGCCTGGAAAACAATCAGGAATACCGGTCAGGGTTCGTTTTACAATGCCTATTGTTTTCCAAATGGAGTAAATCCAGTATAAATCTATTGTGGAATGTCTTAATTATTTATATAAATCCTCGCTTTGGCGGGGATTTTTTTGTTTTTTTGTAGTCAGATATTTAAGATAAATAATCAATAAAAACGTTTTCTTCATTTATAAAGCTTTTGTTAAGTAATGTACGCCATAGTTGATATTGAAACGACAGGAGGAGGAGGAAATGCGCGTATTACTGAGATAGCTGTTTTTCGACATGATGGTATCCGGATTGTTGATTTTTTTCACTCGCTTGTAAATCCCCAAATGTTCATTCCGCCATTCATTACACGCCTTACGGGGATTGATAATGCCATGGTACAGGATTCACCAACTTTTTATGATATTCAGGATTCAGTGAGGGCATTAACCAAAGACGCCTGGTTTGTTGCTCATAATGCAAAGTTTGATTATGGTTTTATAAAAAGGGAATTCGGGGCAATGGAGGAGTATTTTCAACGTGAAACCTTGTGTACTGTACAACTGAGCAGGAAAATATTCCCCGGCTTTAAATCATACAGTTTGGGCAATTTATGTGAAAGTTTGCAGATATCTGTTGAAAACAGGCATCGTGCACATGGCGATGCGGCGGCTACCGTTAAGCTTTTTGAACTGCTTCTGTTAAACGATTTGAAAAAATTAATCCCTGTTGACGTATTTCTTCCTGCTTGAAATTGAAATTTTGTTTGGTTGGAATGATTTTTTAATGAATGAATTATTATTCAATTTCAATCTAAAATCGTCCATATCATGAAAGCGTTTCTCAATTACATTTTTATTTTTCTTGTTGTTGTAAGTCTTACAAGTTGTGAGCTAGCCGGCGGAATTTTCAAGGGAGGCGTCTGGACGGGAGTTATTTTAGTAGTTGGCGTACTTGCTCTTGTTATCTGGTTATTGTCTAAAGCATTTGGCGGAGGTAACCGAGGCTGATAAAATTATTAGATTTGTTTAAAATATGGAGCATCCGGATCGGATAGCTCCTTTTTGTTTTAACAGATTATATAAAATTTGCTTGATAACTTGTTTATAAGAATTCTCTGCTTCATCTTTGCACTCCTTCCGAAGGATGGAAGATTTTGTTGTATTCTTAACAAATTCAATAGAAATATTAAAATCGGGGGATTAGCTCAGTTGGCTAGAGTGCTTGCATGGCATGCAAGAGGTCATGGGTTCGAATCCCATATTCTCCACAGATTGTTTTTTAAGTCAAAAAGCCTCCCAAATGGGTGGCTTTTTTTGTTATAATACCATTGTCTAAAAGAAATCAATATTTTCTGATCCTCACTGACAATAGCCTGAAACTATCTGTTTCTTCAACAATGATTTTAATTGAGTATTTGCTTTTTAAAAGTGTTAGGACTTATTCCTACCTCTTTTTTAAACAGTCTGGAAAAATAGGATAAGTTTTCAAATCCTAATGCATAAGCTATTTCCGATACTGAATGGTCTTCACCTTTAAGCTGGTTTTTGGCTTCTGATATTAAATAAATGTGAATGTGTTCCAGAGCCGTTTTGCCGCTTTCCTGTTTCAAAATATCCGTTAAATATCCGGGAGAAATATTGAGCCTTTCTGCCAGATAATGAACGGAAGGAAGTCCTTTAACACTTAAAAATCCACTTGCGACATACTTATCTATTTCCACATTAAATTTAGTAACTGTTTTACCAGTAATTTCAGAGCGGTTAATAAACTGTCTTTTATAAAAACGTTGGGCATATTTCAGCATCGTATCAATATTGGCTAAAATGATTTCCCGGCTGTATTCATCCTGATTGTTGCTGTATTCATTTTCAATTTTGTGATAAAGTTCCCAGGTAATTTGCTCTTCTTTTGGAGATAGATGTAAGGCTTCATTTGTTTCATAATCGAAGTAATGATATTTTTTTATTTCGTTATGTAATAAATGTCCATTCAAAAAATCTTCGTGAATAAAGATCAGGAAAGCATCTTCATCAAGATGAAGGGCTTTCATCTCAATAATCTGTCGGGGTTTGACAAACATCATCGAGCCACAATCATGATCGTATTTGGTACGACCATACATAATGACACCGGATTTTAACTTTTTAAAGCCGATCATATAAAAATCGCTTGTAAACTCGCGGTTGCCCAGCGAACAGATTCCGTTACACCGAATGATGCTGAATAATGGATTTTCATTAGGAGGAAATCCATTTTCTTTGTGCAACTCGGTTAGATTTTTATAGTGTTTCATTTTCCGGATTAATAATTCAGTAACAATCTGTACAATCAAATTGTGCACATTGTCACTGAATATTTTAAATTCATTTGTTGGTCAATGACCGTGCGCCTCCACAGCAACTTCTTTCCAGGTTTCAAACTCGGCCAGGCGTTCACTGTAAACTTGTTTTACTCCTGGATAGGCCATTTTTCCCAATAAAAAGTGAAGCGGAGGATTTTCAGAATCAATTAATTCTAAAACTGCCTTTGTGGTAGATTCCGGTTTTCCCCAGGTATCCGGAGTAGCACTATCGAAAAACGCTTGTCTTATTGGTGCATAAATTTCGTTTGGTTCTGTCTGGAATGCTGATGCGCCAGACCAGTCGGTTGAAAAACCGTTTGGCTCAATTAAACTTACTTTTATTCCGAAGTCTTTCACTTCACTTGCGAGTGTTTCACTTAGACCATTAACGGCATACTTCGACGCGTTATAAATTCCTAAAACGGGAAGTGTTACCAGCCCTAAAAAGCTTGAAACCTGAATAATATGTCCGTATTTCTGCTCCCTCATAATTGGGACGACAGCCTGTGTAACCCAGAGGACTCCGAAAAAGTTGGTTTCCATTTGCGCGCGGGCCTGTTGCTCTGTTGTTTCTTCAATTGCACCAAATAAACCAAAACCTGCATTGTTAATCAATACATCAATGCGGCCAAAATGCGCCTTTGCTTTATTCACAGCTTCAAAACTATCCTCCCTGCTATTGACATCCAGCTGAATTGGCAGGACTGCATCGCCAAATTCTTCAACCAGGTCGTTTAAGTTTTCAAGATTTCTTGCAGTTGCAGCAACTTTATCTCCACGTTCTAATAATGCTTTTGCCCAGATTTTGCCAAACCCACGTGAGGCGCCGGTAATTAAAATAATTTTTGACATTTTTTTTTCTTTGTTAATTTGATGAAACAAAGTTATTACCGGCACGTCGGGAGGATTTATACAAAACCCGGAATCATTGACACATATCAATTGTGAAAAATCTTCACATTCGTATCCGGATCTTAGAAGCATTTTTTAAATTTATATTTTAGATTAAAACAGATAATTTCTCCCTAAACATTAATCAAATGATCCAATGAAATTTTACCTGTTTATCAGTTATATTTTAATCACAAATTTGGCGATCGGACAAACTTTGTCCCCTTACAAGCAACTGGGCCAATCCATTCATGATGATGGTAAAATCCTGGATATAAAAATTAATGGTCAGCGTGTAAACGGTGAAAAAGTGCGCTATAAACAAAATTTTGATGTATCTGCTTTGTCTGTAATGCAGAGAGATTCGTTAAGAATCCATATTCTAGATTCCCTGGGCATAAAAGATACCGCTACAAAAATAAGTGCCAGCCCATCAACTTTGCCGTCTGGTTCTCAGGATGTTCAATTTGTATGTAAAACTTGCAGCACCAAAGGTAATCTGGAAGTATATGGAAATAATTTTGTCTCAACGCGCAGGATTGATGGCCGGAATGAAGCACGAACTTTTCCTATATCAATGCAACTTGCTCCCGGCGATTACCGACTCATTTATTACCGTCGCAAAAAGTCACAATCCACACAATTACTTTTTACTGTAAAAGAAGACAAAAAGAGTATAGTAACTATTAATTGATGAATTTGAGCGTTATTATCTAATCAATTGTACGGATTTAGTTACGGTTCCAATTCGTTTTCCACACATATCATAAAATAACCTGCTGCTATTTTTTTTACAAATCAAGCAGTTCGCTTTCTTTCAACTTTATTATTTTCTATTGGGTAATCTCATTACCATCTATTGCAATAATACTAATCTATCTGGGTTGATTGATCAGCTCTGATCTTGATTTGATATGAATTTGTATGGCAATAGGATTAAGATAAAAACCACATTTTCATCATCGGGGAATCTATCTGGTTTCTGATGTCGTAAATAGTTGTATTGTAAATAACCAAGACGAATTTGTCTTATTCATGACACATTAATCATGTCCTATTTGGCAAACAAATTCCTTGGATACATATACAACTGTGACCATAATTTGAAATGTTTATGTTGTATAAGGCATGATTTTTGTTGATAATCCGGAGATTTATTATCCAATTTAAAGGTAGAAATATTACTTAGTATTAGTTCGAAATCGTTGTTAATCAGCAACTTTACTTTGGATTAACTGAAATATATCAGGTAAAAAAATGAGATTTTAAGTAAAATTGCTTTACATAATTTAAGGACACAATTAATCCATTTTCGGGAAATCTCATTATAATGTTTCATAATCATAGAATAAGAATTTATAGTTTTAGGCGCTTCCTTTTAGCTATTGGAATTCTGATAGGCATTGGCTTTTTTGCATGGATAATTACGAGGCCATCAACCTTGGAAACAGCTCAGGAGCAACTTCATAATGCAATATCTTATGGAGAAATAAAGTGGGCCTGGCAGGAATATCAAAGTGAGTTGGGAGATGATCCGGAATGGAAGGAAATGATTGATAAAAAACTTTCAAAAATCTCTTTAAACGATAATCAAAAATCAGATTTATTAAAATGGTATAAGGTAAAAAAACAGCCTGATCCGGTAATATCTCCAACGGTATCTGATAGTCGCAAAGAGCAGATTGAACAGCAGAAAATTACCAGTCCGATTATTTCATCTGACGTAAAAAATGAAATTGCGACAATTAACGGATCCAATCAAACTGCTTCATCCATAGATCTGGCCAGGTTATACATCCAACAAGGTGACGAAAAATGTAAGGCATTTAAGGCTGCAAAAACTCCTCAGTTATATCATATTGCCAATGAATATTATCAGTATGCTGCTACCCTAACCAACACAAATCCGAAAGTATGCGAATAATTATATATGCGATAATTGTGGTTGCAATGTGTAGTCATGCAAGTATGGCACAAATACCTGTTAACAAATCCGGGGAATTATGGGCGGTTTGGGAGGAAGCTGAAAAGAAGCTTGAAAATGGTCAGTTTGATGATGCAATCATTCTCTACCGTGCTTATGAACGCAATTTTGCATTCAGGTTAAAACAGGCTTTGGAATTAAAACAGCTGTATACTCAGGGACAAAAATTACAAAAAGCCGGCCGGTATTCAGAAGCAATTAATACTTATAAAGAACACCGGAATTTACAGGGAATAGGAAGTCTTACAGTTTTTGATCAACAAATTGAAGAATGTATCAGGCAAATGGAAAGTCCGAGAAGTCCAAGAATAAAAGATACTGAAAAAAGGGTTATTTCGAGTGTGTTTGCATATAATGGTCAAAAAAAGCTTCGTGAACTGGATACATTAGGAGCCGAAAAGGATTATAATCTGGCCAAAAGTTATGGGAGCAGTTTTACAGGAAATCTGAAAGAACAGTATGAGGAGGGTTTAAAAATTACAGAAGAATTAAGGGAATGGGGAAGGCAATACAAACGATCTAAGACCCGGCAATTGTCGCTTGCTCAGGAAAGGAACATTTTGGAAAGCTATCGAAAGATTAAAGGTGTGCCTGTTTTAAGTTCTGTTGAAATAAAAATAAGAGAAATTGCAGCAGAAATAGAAGGAAAAAATTCATTATTAAGTTTTGCACAGAATTGTGAAACTGATTTGCTACTTAATTATATAAACCAAAACAAATCGCGGCTGGCTTTTTCAGAGTCGTTGGTAAGTACTTTGAATCAGTATAAAAGTATTCAAAACAAAATCAGCATATTAAAATCGAATATGGAAAATGCCAAAACGGTTAACAGTGCATTTTTCAGTGTAGATAGTATGGCCAGATCAGTAAAAGAATTGCCTGATGATGTCAAAAAAAGTTTAGAATTATGTATTAAAAATGAAAAGACTAAAACATTTGAAGCTTATGCAAACCAGGCCAGAAAGGCAGGGGATTTGAATGCAGAAAAAGAATTTGAAGCTATTGCACGTGGAACGGAAAGTAATACATCATCTGCCTGTGTTTTAACGGAAGATTTTAGCAACAGTGTTTTATCAATATTGGAAAAACTTAAAACTTGTCAGCCTGGTGAAGCAAGGAGAATTTGGGACCGGATTACAAGGCAACTGGCAGATTGTGAATACAAAGCTGAAATTCTTAAACCGTATGAAGGTTTGGTTAATTCGATCAGTAAAATGGAATCCAGTGAACAAACTCTTAAGGACCATCAAACAGACGCACAGAGACTTTTTCAAAGTGAAAAATATGAAGAAGCAAAAGCAAAGTACCAGCAAATGGCTGCGCTGGAAGTTTGTGATCAAAACGAAAGAAATCAGGTAGTTAAAAAAGCTCTTCGTGAAATCAGATCCCGGCAATCAAGATCATTTTATCGTTTTGGAATAACTGGAAGTATTGGTACCAATAAACCTTCATATAGTGTAGCTGATCAAAAGCAAAAGATGAATTATGGATTAGTAACATCAGGCGGAATTGATTTCTCATTCATTGATCATCATAATCCAATTGACATTGTAGCTGGGTTGGAATATATAAATACGTACTATTTTATGCTAAACAAGGGTAGTCTGGCCACAGATGACTATAAGATAAGCGGGATAAATGTATCACTTAATTTCAAAATTCACCCTTCCAATACAAATCCAAACAAAATCCGGCCTTATTTTAAAATCGGAAGAGATGGAATTATCCCGCTCAGCTACCAGTACGAAAATTATGCTAGTCGGATTAAAATAAACGATAAGCAGCAGTTAAGAAATGTGATATCT
>Ga0247739_10000544_pt1 | contig 13257 bp, 7 predicted proteins | sample UWRJL058202B2_FD_180943 | JGI IMG/M metagenome (GOLD analysis project Ga0247739, IMG submission 180943) | Plant litter microbial communities from Arlington Agricultural Research Station in Wisconsin, United States - UWRJ-L058-202B-2 | ecosystem: Environmental > Terrestrial > Plant litter >...
AGTGCCACCGCCCAACCTCACTCGCAAGTGGCGTACTATGGCATCGTTACCCGTGATGCCTACAGGTGCAGCACGTACGCAGATGCCTTTGCCAGGGGCCGTTTGCCCGGCTATGGTTACATAAGGGCTGCTCATTACCAAGCGGGATTGTAATGCGATGATACCTGATACGTTAAAGACGATGGTGCGTGGACCAATTTCGTTGGTGACAGCTTCCCGGAAACTGCCTGGGCCAGCATCGTTGAGGTTGGTTACTTCTACCACTTTACCACCACGGCCACCGCGAGCCCATTTACCAGCGCCTTCCGCATCAGGAAAAGCTAGTTGACGGCTCCTGAATAGCCATATATCCCCTTTGTAAGTGGCAGTTGCGCCTACTTCATCTATGCGCCAAAAGTATCTCGTCCAAGTATTGATGTTGGTGGCCAAATAGTTTGTATCGGTTGGCGTTTTATTTCCTTTGAATTCTGGAGAAGCATGGGTCGCATTGGCTACCTGGGCCGAATCGGTACCAAAATAAACATCATGCGACAAGGCGGCCGGTGATGCTTCCCATCTTAACCATTGGCTGCCGCCTATTGGAATGGCTAAATGTTCTTCTTTATGCGAAGGAATGGGCGACCGTGATTTTTTGCCAGCATTGGTTCCATTCAGTTGGAAACCGTTCAGTATCATATTCTTAACCGCTTGGGTCCCGGTGGTATCGGCTTTAAACCAAATGACAACGTCTTTATTGGCCTGCGCTGTTATTTGTAGTTCCGCGGTGGCACATTCGGTCAGTTTCTCTACTCTAATTGATGGTATTAGATTGTCTATCGTCAGCACACTGTCTACATATACGTCCAACGGAGTTACAGTTACTGGAGTAAGCGCATCAACCATATTATGATAGGTAACCAATGAATGAACGCCGGCCGGCAACCCTTTAATGGTCAGGTAAATAGATGCGCCTAGTGCAAAGTCACCATCCTTTACAGATAGACCATCATCCGTAAAACGAGCATTAAAATTGCCTAATTGGATGCCCGCTTTATAATAATTAGGAGCCAGTGTAGCACCTCTAGGCCCCTTTTTTACAATAAACGTAATACCGTTCACTACGAGCGTATCAGTTAATGGCTTGGTAACTACCCACGGGGTATAACCTGGTTCCTGTACTTCTGAGGCGGGTCTGCCGTTCATGTTCAGGTCTACCTTTACTTCTGGCAATTGTGCCACAGCTCGATGGCTGAAAAATAATACCTGCAGCAATAACAGGCAAAAAACTTTAAACATTGGTAAGCATTTTTTCATAAAATGGACGATTTAGAATTAAAAAAAGATTATCGTTAAACAACTATTAATAGTTGTGGCAATCATTGGCATGTAAGGCATGTACAAACCATATAAGCTTTGGAAATTTGGCATTTCAGTAAGCAAAAAGCAATCTATTATTTTCAGTCATTCATTTGGGCAACATCATTCAGTCAAGCAATCTCTACAATAACATTACGATTAACCTTTCGTCTCATCTACCATTCCTACACACATATTATTGCTTTAATTATTAAGTAAAACTAGTTTTAGATAAAGCCTTAAAGAATAGTACATCCTGTTATCAAGATGTCACATCTTACTATTTCTAATTAAATTGTTCCGAAACTTTCGAATAAAGATGGGAAACTAATAACATCAATACCAGTTGAACCAATAAAATTATTATTTGGATATAAAAGCACTGATTTTTCCACCATTGTTATTGCGTAAAATAAAAATTATTTGCAAGTAAATATAATATAAGACTACTACAAAAAAATTGGAATTTCTCTTTCATCCTTGTACCTAAAACCTTTAAAGAGCTGAATTAGAACACTATAAAATCTCTTTTAAAGCATTTAGTGAAAACTCCCTTTATATTTTATTAAAGCAAGCCTCTTTTAGTAATGTTTATTTTGTAGTTATTTCACTCAAGCGAAATAGCCTATAGTTTAGTTTATGACATAGCATACGTAAAACGCCGATTGTAGAAACAACCAGCCTATTTGCTATATAAAAACTATTGATATCGTGATGGATTATTTACCTATACTCATTTCTTTTAAGTTTATATCGATGTAGTATTCATTTGTACAATTTGGGTAGCCAAGAGCCGTCATTCATGATTATATTGTTTTTCAATTTAAATAGCCTGTTTTAGCATAAAACTTTCAGCATCTTAAACCACTTAGGATGACTCGCTTACATCATGCCTCACGTATTGGCTCATATCGCAGTCGGAAGTATGTATGTAAGTCTCATTCAAGTTATTTACTTGGTCAAAATGAAATTGGGCAGATTGCCTTTGCATAACTCTTTGGACTTTTCGTTCTGTGTTTTCCACTCCGCTGAACGATTTCACAAAATCCATTTGGCAATCGTCAGTTTTAGGGTGAGCCGCTATTTGGCTGCTGTTCACTTGGCCTTTTGCTTGCCCTTGCTTATCGCTAGTAAAAAAAAGAAGGGGCTTCAGCAGGACCATCAACCTGAAAAAGAAAAGATTTTTTTGGAAAATGTTTTGAAAAATAGTCCCCATGCCGCTATTATACGTCGATTGTTTCGAGGGCATCAAGTACAATTTGGCAATATAGTTCATCGACATTTTTTTGACGAGTTTCACGATTGTCCATAAAGAAAGTCTGCAGCAGCAACACAAATGAATCTTTGGCAAACAGTCAACGGCTTAGTCGTTAATAGAACAAACTTATCTCCCAACAATCCTACTTGCGTTCACATATTGGTTTTTTACTTTCAAATTTTGTTTGATTAGGTTTAAAATTTGATAAAAGCGGTTCAAAATCTAATAATCCGAGTATAAAATGTCTTTTAATCGGTCGGAAGGGAATATTTTGGTATGAATCCTAACGAATTTTCGATTGAACTTGCCTTGATGTACCGAACGATGCTATTGCTAACAACACCTGCCATTCGATGATGTGTTGCTCTTTCATCAAGACAAACAAGGACAACCCTGGATTGACACACGTAATGGCATTGAGTTACTTGCCGCTCAACCATTTAGAAACTACCAAGCCGTAAATGTGCTAGCATTACCCATAACCGGCATTACTGAATATTTGGTCACCGATTCCCATGGCCTTTGGTTCGTCGGCGAAAAAAGATACTCGGTACATTATTCCGCAACCTCCCACCAATTTTCAGCACAAGATATCAGACCAAGAAATTCAATACCTCAGTGTTTCGCTAAGGGAAACTGCCATCTACTGCCCACAAAATGTTATTGTATCGAGCCCAGCAAAAAAGTTGTAGAAACCTACACCATGGCCGGCAACAACGATTTTCATGCAGTTACCTGAAACCAAAATGGCAACGTTTGGATAGAACCTGACGGCAATGGCATCATCATTTTAATCCAACAACCAAAAATTCAAAACCCTAACGCCCTTTTCTCATTTAAACCATTTTGACAAATCAAAGGTTTTCCAACATTCGACGACAAGACGGCCGCCTGTGAGCTTTGATGAAAGGCAATGAACGATATTAATGAAACGAATTTACCGAACTATTTAACTGTTTATTTACCTTACCAACCACGGTGCAATCGTTTGCGAACATTTTGTTTTTATTCTCGAAAATAAAAAGTAATTATGCCACGTGTAACCGATTGCACAACATCGCTTTGCTATAAATGAAAACCATTTGCCTACATATACTTGTATTGTTTATGCTCGTTCTCGTCTTCGTTCGTACGTTGCAAGGGCAGCCCAAATTTAAGGTTCAATATTATTCTGCCGAACATGGATTATCGCACCAAGCGGTTACTAGCATCATGAAGGATTCGGAAGGCTTTATGTGGTTCGGCACCTGGGATGGCATCAATCGCTTCGACGGCCGAATTTTTGTACCGCATAAATCCTTGCCCGGCGACAACTCCATCTTAGGAAATGGTCGAATGGACCAACTGGTGGAGGATCAGGCTGGCCACATCTGGATCCAAGCCTATGACAAGCACATCTACTGTTTCGACAAAAAGAACGAACAGTTTTTACCGCTTTCACCCACAGTTGATAAACCGGGGAAACCCAAAGTCGCTTTCTCGAGGATTTGGGCCGCCACCAACGGTTTCGTCTGGCTGCAATCTGAAAAAGAAGGCATTTTTTGCATGAACCAACACAACTTTTCGGAAAAGGCATTTTTGAAATACGAAAAAAATGCCGCCCTGCCCTATCGCCTGCCCTCGGATACCATCACCTTTTTTCATGAGGATAGCAAACATAGAATATGGATCGGCACTTCCAATGGCTTGTGTTTGCTTGAAAAAAATCAATCTGGTGAATATGTAAACATTGCCACCATGCCAACAAACATTGCGAATGGCATGTTTTTTACAACATGTGAAGAGGACGATTATTCCTTATATTTCGGCACATCGAAAGGGGTACTCATCACCCATATCAAAAGTACTGGCAGATTCAATATGCATAAAATTTCGGACAATCAAATCAATTCCCTTGTCCGGTCAAAAAAAGGAAATATTGTTTATGCCACTACAATCACTGGAGACGTTTTAAAAGTGGGCTTAAATGATTACACGACCACCGTTTCGACTTATGCAACGAAGGAGCCGCTCAATAAAATTTTTGAAGATCGTAATGGTCTGTTGTGGATAGAACCTGAAAAATCGGGGGTGATACGTTTGGATCCGCAAAGTAATACGTTCAAACTTTTTGCTGCTACAAATGACGAAGGGCTGAATTACATCGGCAACCGTTTCAGGATTATAGAAGACGATAACGATGTGCTTTGGATCAATATGAAAGGCGGCGGCTTTGGCTATTACGATACTGCGGCAGATTCTATTCAAGATGAGTTGCTCACTCGAGACGCTGGGAGCTACAAACTTCCAAAATTTGTTTACACTATTTATTACGACAAGGCTGGCGTGCTGTGGCTTACCACCAATGAGCGAGAGGTAATCAAAGTGGTTTCCCAAGGCAACGATTTCAAGCAGGAGTTTTTGGTAAGTGAGGCAAATTCTACCGTAAAAAACGAGGTAAGAGGTTTTTTGTACGATAAGCAAAACAGGCTATGGGTAGGTGCCAAAAAAGGAAATTTGTACATCTATCAAAACAACCAAAGACTGGAAGACGTTATTGTAAATGAACCAACTGAAGGAATTGGCGGTGTATATTCCATCCTGCAAGATAGCCATGGCAATATTTGGTTGGGCACCAAAGGCAATGGATTGTATAAAGCTTCGCCCATCAATCCAACGCAAACGAAATATCAACTCACACACATTCCAATTTCGCCGAACGACAATACTGGCCTGCCTTGCAAGGAAGTGTATGCGTTGCTCGAAGATGCAAACGGAAGGATTTGGGTCGGCTCGTTCGATAAAGGGCTGTTTGTAGGAATGAAGGAAAAAGACTCCATGGAATTTATGCATGCGAGTAACTTCTATAAAAATTATCCCAAGGAAAGTGTCCATAAATTAAGGCACTTAGCTATGGATGGGAAAGGCAATATATGGGCGGGCACTACTAACGGCTTGCTCGTACTGGAAGCGATCAATAATGGCACGGCCAGTCGGCGGAATGCCTTCTACACCAAGATGCCCGGCGATGCGGAAAGCTTGGGTAACAACGACATTCAATTTGTGCTTTGTGACTCGAAAAAACGCATGTGGTTAGCTACTTCCGGCGGCGGTCTGTGTCTTGCTAAAGGTCAGGATCCATTCGAGTCGCTACGATTTAGGAACTACACCGTTCGGGATGGAATGCCCAATAATTACGTGCTGGCTTGCACACAGGACAATCAACGTAACTTGTGGTTATCTACAGAAAACGGCATCTCGAAATTCGATGCTGAAACAGCGGTTTTTAGGAACTATAACTCGTATGATGGCTTGCCAAAAGTACGTTTCTCGGAGGCTGCGGCATTGTTGCGGCGGCTAGATGGACAATTGTTTTTTGGCACCAACAAAGGGTTTTTGTCGTTCGCTCCAACGCATATCAACGAAAACCGTATCGATGCCAACATTGCCTTGACAAATTTGCAAATCAATAACGAGGATTCCCGACCAAGTGTTGAAAATCAGGTTCTGCAAAACAACATTAATTACACGACTGCGTTAACGCTCAAGTACAACCAAAACATTATTGGTATCGATTATGCGATGCTCGATTATCGGGCAGGCAATAGCCAAACTTTTGCTTATCGCATGCTGGGTTTTGATACTGTTTGGCACACCGACAGGCAGTTGGGCCGGGCCACTTATACCAATCTTCCGCCAGGAAAATATGTATTTGAGGTTAAAAGTTTGAGTAACGATCTGTACGTAAATGTGCCGTACCGTCGCTTGGCCATCACCATTTTACCACCGCCTTGGAAAACATGGTGGGCTTATTTGATGTATTCCATCATTGCTTGCGTGGTATTCTTTTTTATGCGGAAATATGCCTTGCGGATGGCCAGGCTGCGGCAAGGGATTGCGGTAGAACGAAAACTCGCCGCCTTGAAACTGGACTTTTTCACCAATGTATCCCACGAACTGCGGACGCCACTTACGCTCATCGTTGGCCCGCTCGATCAACTTTTGCGTAAAGAAAAATTGTCGGTTGAGGGAACATCTTATGTGGAAGTAGCCCATAAAAATGCCAGCAGAATGGTGCGTTTCATCAACCAGTTACTCGATTTGAGGAAAGTGCAGAGCCACAAAACGCCATTGAATCTTTCGCCAATAGATTTGGTGTTGTTCACGGAAAAAATCACTGCGCATTTTACCGAAGCGGTGAGGGCCAAACAAATCCAGTTGACCATTGAACCAGAACAAAAAGAAATGGTGGCTTGGGTGGATGGTGAAAAATTGGAGGTGGTGATTTATAACTTGATCAGCAACGCCATTAAGTTTACGCCAGAAGGAAAAGCCATCAAAGTGCTTTTGCAAACCGTGAGCGAAGACCGAACCGTCTCAATAAAAGTAACCGACCAAGGGCCTGGCGTATCGAACGATAAACTAGATCATATTTTCGAATTGTTTTATGGAGGCGAAGAATCTGCGAACGGAGGGCCGAAAGGAACAGGCATCGGTCTGTCGCTGTCGAAAGAATTTGTGGAACTCCATGGGGGGAAAATTTGGGCCACCAACAATGAAAACGGCGGACTTACAGTAACGGTCAAGCTGAAAATTGATATGGGTGGAAGGCTAATTGCGCCGGCAACAAATGGGGTAGAGAAAACAAAATTAATTGAGGAGCAGGTATCCGAACATCCACCTCTAACACCGCAACCCACGATTATCCTTAACGACAATCAACAAAAACCATTGGTATTATTGGTTGAAGACAATGATGAATTGCGGACATTTATCACTAGCCAGCTCAGTGAATTTTATCGGGTTGAAAGTGCCGCTGATGGCGAAGAAGGTTTCCAGAAAACGGTTGCCTTGATGCCAGATTTAGTAGTAAGCGATATCATGATGCCTAAAATGGATGGCATACAAATGCTGGATAAAATAAAGAACGATGTAAATACCAGCCATATTCCGGTTGTGTTGTTGTCTGCAAAATATTCGATTGAAAGCCAAATAAATGGATTGAGTTATGGGGCTGATTATTACATTACCAAACCCTTTAATAATGAGTTTCTGGTAGCATCGATCAATAATCTTTTACGGCAACGGAAAAAATTGTTCGAGTCGTTGGTGAATAAAGGTGGCAAGGTAGTACCAGATGAAAAAGAGATTTCGCCTGCGGCGGATACCACGCTTATTACTGCCAAGGATGAAGCGTTCCTGAAGCAAGTAATCAGTATTGTGGAAAGCAAAATGACGGATGCAAACTTCAACATTGAAACCGTTGCCGAAAGCATGGCCATGAGCCGCACCACCTTTTACAAAAAATTCAAGAGCCTTACTGGATCAACCATCGTAGAATTTGTTCGAGATATCCGGTTGCAGCATGCGAAGCAATTGCTGGAGGCTGGCGAGAAAAACGTTTCAGAAGTAGCGTATTCAACAGGGTTTAGCAGTCCAAATTATTTCAGTACTTGTTTTAAAGAAAAATATGGGGTTTCGCCATCGGAGTTTGTGCGGGGAAGGCTGGTGAAATAAAAATGGACTTTGCTGCGCCACGGCGAAAAAAAACGACGCTGACAGGGCTCAAACCAAAGCCTTTCTGAGGTCGCAATCTTCATAAATGTAGAGAACGAAATCGATTTCACACTTGTGAAAGCACATTCATATTTTATCTTTATGCAAGGCTGGGTGAAGTGACCTCCGCTTTAGTACTACACCCAAAAACGATAAGTGTAAAATTTATATTACCAATAATTAACCTGTAATGATAGTTATATGAGTGTTCAAGAACAAATAAACGCCTATATCGCTAGCCAACCTGAACCAAAACGCGGCGACCTACAAGCGTTGCATGGCATTGTTTTGGAAGTGATGCCAGCATGTAAATTATGGTTTCTAGATGGTAAAAACAGCGAAAATAAAATTGTTTCGAATCCTAATATAGGCTATGGGCTTTACACCATAAAATACGCTGATGGAACAACTAAAGAATTTTACCAGGTTGGCCTGAGTGCAAATACAACCGGAATTTCTGTCTATATCCTTGGTATTGATGATAAAATGTACTTACCAAAAACTTATGGAAACAAAATAGGTAAAGCGAGCGTGACCGGGTATTGTATTAAGTTCAAAAAATTGAAAGATATACATATTGATGTACTTAAGGAGGCGATACAATATGGAATTGAAACTTCGCTCCGGACGTAGCATGGTAGCGAAATCTCAGTACTGACATGAACTTGATAATACAAAAGCGTATTCATTAATTTATTACAATTTTCCTACAAGCATCATCATAACCGCATGACCATCCCACTCATAAAAGAATTTAATTACCAGGTATCCATCGAGAAAGTTTGGCAGGCATTAACGGATGTTAATAGCATGAGGGAATGGTATTTTCCGCAACTTCAAAAGTTTGAACCAATCGTAGGATATAAATTTGTTTTTAATGATGACAATGCGGCGTATCATAAGGAATGGATGGTGACCAAAGTGATAGCTGGAGATTCGTTTGCACACAGCTGGGCGTACAAAGGCTATCCCGGCGGTTCGGAGGTGATATTTGATTTATTTGCCGAAGGCAACAGCACGAGACTAAGGGTTACCCAAACAGGTTTGGAAAGTTTTCCCGATGATGCTCATTTTAAGAAAGAGCGGTTTGAATGGGGATGGGAGACCCTGCTCGGACATAACTTGAAACAACTTCTTGAACGTGACGGCAAATCGTAATAAGACATACCAAGCATTTAACTTATTACTACTATTTTGACAGCGGAAGGTCATTCAAAAAAGCCAATATCCAAGCTAAGCGACATCCATAGCATCGCCAGTTAACCTTCCGCTTGCTCTTTGATGTCTGAAACATAGCCGTCCCAAGCGTGATCACATTGGTCAAAAAATGGCGTATGGGCGGCCCAGCCAGCATGTTCAAAGTCAAGCGTACATTCGTCGCCTTGGGCTTCAATAGCAAAATTAACCGATGTTCCGAGCCATTCGGGAGGGCCTTCCGTACATTCCCAGCTAACTTTCTCGTGGGGTTCTAGCGCAGTTACTTTCATAGCGTGGTGACTTTCGCCAAAATAAAAGTCCAACACTCCTCCAAGTTGCTCGTCTCCCGTTATTTTCCAAGAATCTTCTTCTCGGAGCCATTTTCGAATCCCCGTTTTAGTGGCAATCAAGGCATAAATTTCTTTTGCCGGCGCCTCAATCGTAATTTGATGATGGATTGTTTCCATAACTATTTTTTATAATTTCATTGCACCAATTCCCGTGCCATCGTATTTTTAATATGCTGGACTTACATAAAACGAATTTTATATGCACCATTTAAACTGCCCGTGCCATGACAAGAACTATAGCAATCGCAAACCGACTTCGAGAAGTATTGCTCAATGGGAAATGGATTGCCAACACCAACTTTAAAGAACAATTGATGAACGTAAATTGGCAGCAAGCCAATCAAAAAGTGGAGAACCTGAACACTATTGCTCTATTAACTTTTCACATCAATTATTATGTGGCTGGCCTATTGCATGTTTTCAATGGCGGAGAACTCGAAATCAAGGACCAATACAGTTTTGACCTTCCAATGATAACGTCTGAAAACGAATGGAACACATTAGTGAACAACTTTATACACAATGCCGAAATGTTTGCCAATCAAGTAGAAGAAATGGATGATAACCTGCTGGATCAACCATTTGTGGACGAACGATACGGAACGTATTTAAGAAATATCGAAGGGGTAATTGAACACAGCTATTATCATTTAGGACAAATTTCATTAATAAAAAAAATGATTACTTCACGAAAAACTTCTCAACGGTAACCTAAAAGAATTTACTTGAAAAATGACTACGCTGTGCTTAGGCACATAAACAAAAAGGCAACGTAACCAGTTCGGTTGCGTTGCCTTTCAGCTTGTATCATTTAGCGTCTTTTGGAAACGAATTATTGCCAAAATGTCCTTGGAACTTTAGGCTTCCTTGGTTGCTGTCATCTGCCATTCGGGCCGTACAAAGTGACAAGTGTAACCATAAGGATGTTTTTGTAAATAGTTTTGATGCTCTTCTTCGGCATCCCAAAAATCGCCTGCAGGCACCACTTCGGTCACAATTTTGCCCGGCCATACACCCGATGCATCCATTTCTTGAATCAATGATTCTGCGATATTTTTTTGCTCATCGCTCAAATAAAAGATGGCAGAACGATAAGAAGCACCAATGTCATTGCCCTGCCTATTTTTTGTGGTCGGATTATGGATCTGAAAGAAAAACTCCAACAGTTTACGGTAAGAGATGGTTTCCGGATCGAACGTAATGGCAATGCCTTCTGCATGGCTACCATGATTACGGTAGGTGGCATTTTTAACATCGCCACCCGTATAGCCCACCCTAGTAGATGTTACGCCCGGAAGGTCACGTATCAATTCTTCCACCCCCCAGAAACAACCACCGGCTAATATTGCTTTTTCGCTTGGCATAATAATAAATTTTATCCATCAACCACAACTTTACTGCCAATCTATTTTTTGTGGCGAGTTGGCAGGATTTTACGGCCATTTCATCCAGATAACAATGAAGCTCGATCAAAAAAATGCCTAAGCATGGTGGTTATCTTTGCCATTACATTAAAAACTAATGGTATTTACCGTACTCGAAGCAGATGATGTAAACGTGGATTTCAGCGTAGCACCCGTGCTTGTCCAAGTTCCGCCCGTGTACATACCCCAACCAGTTGAGTTGCCAATAAAGCTTCCGCCGGTGTAAGTTCCGCCAAAATACACTTTGTATGACGTACTAGCCGCCACGGATGGACTGGAGAAATGGAAATAGTAAACGCCGTTCTTGGGTTTGTAGGTAACCATCTCGGTACCGGCTGCATTTTCAATGTGCAATACCGATGTGGCAGCTAATTGGGAGGTAGATTTTAAGTACATGCCTCGTTGCGTAGAGTTGGTGGACATGGCTTTGGTCATGTTGGAATTAGACCCACCAGAAATCAATATGCCTCCGTTCATCAAGAAGGTACCATTGTAATCGATGCCTTCTTCTGGCTGGCTTGTTGGGCCGGTCACTATCGTCGTTCCACCCGTTATGGTAAGGTTGCCATTGGCGTCTATGGCGTCGCTTCCTGATACAATCAGTATTCCACCTGTAATAAAAATATTGCTTCCGTCATTACTTTCTGTACCTCCCACCACGGTTCCATACGTGCCATTAAGTCCATCGTTGGAAGCAGCTACGTTGGTGGTTCCGCCAGCTATCGTTATGGTAGGTGCTTCTATGCCTTCACCCACGCCGGAGGTTGCCGAGGTGGCGGTAATTACATTGGTGCCACCATTTATAGTAACCGACAAATCGGAATGGATGCCATCATCTGTTGAAGTGATGGTATTGTTTCCGTTAGTAATGGTAACGGCACCATTCGCTACAATCGTTTTCGGATGGTTATAGTCGGTGCCAGCTGTCAAGAACCTTGCACCTGTGGTTTTGATGTTCAAGGTAGGGCTGGTTGAAGCGGTTCCGATAGTGATCATGCCATCCGCTTTCAATCCTTTACCACCAGTTCCTGAACTAGTTGTGGTTACGGATCCGCCGTTGATGATAATATGTGTATCCGAAGAAAACGCAGCTGCAGAATAGGAATCGGTTACGCCGGTTGTGTTGGCATAAACAGCCCCATTTCCGGCCAAGGTCACTGTTACGGCTCCTCCGTTTATAGTAATGGTAGTGGTTGATGAAAACCCTTTGGCACCGGTTGCGGTAGTTGTTCCGTTCACCGTAACTGTGCCGCTATTAACCACAATGCCGGTCTCCGCTTTTACACCCGTTGGGTACGATGGATCGTATCCACTGCCCGATGCCGCTAGCACTGTAGCGCCGGAAATATTGATTGTCGTTGTACCGCCATTAAAAATAACGGCGCCATCGGCTTTGATTGACTTTCCTGCGTTACCCGAATTCGTAATTGTTATTTGGGCAGTGCCCGAAATAACAACATTGCTATCTGCAGAAATATTCTTGCCGTTGATGCCTGTGTTCGTAAGATTCAGCGTTCCACCAGAAATGTCAATTTGGCTATCTGCACTTAAACCCGACACGGAATATGAATCTGCTATCCCTGTTTTATTGACAAAATTGGCACCGTTGCCGGCCGTGTTTACTGTAAAAGTTCCACCGGTTATATTTATTTTATGGGCAGAAAAGCCTTTGCCACCGTCTGCCGTAGCAGTGGCAGTAATGGTGAACGTGCCGCCATTGATCGTAATGGTAGAATCCGTTTTTACGGCAGTTGCATAAGATGGATCAAAGCCGCTGCCAGAAGCTGCCAGCACGGTAGCTCCAGAAATAACGATGCCGAATGTGCCGTTGTCGATGGTAATATTTTTCTTGGCACTGATGGCTTTGGATTGCGCCCCAGATACGTTCAGGTTAATGGCTCCTCCCGTGATGGCAATCGTATTAGCGCCGGTTTTAATGCCTTTTACATCGGCTGTAGTAGACGTTACGTTGATTGTTCCCCCACTGATAGCAACGGCGCCGTCACCTGCATCAATACCGTCGGCCAAAGAAGTAATGGTTGCTGTACCGCCACTCATCGTATAGCCTTCAGAATGAAATCCATCAGAGGCGGCCGAGGAAACCGTGGTGGTACCGTTGAGCATCGTGATGGTCGAGGACGTGTTGATGCCGTGTTTT
>Ga0247739_10000546_pt1 | contig 13230 bp, 15 predicted proteins | sample UWRJL058202B2_FD_180943 | JGI IMG/M metagenome (GOLD analysis project Ga0247739, IMG submission 180943) | Plant litter microbial communities from Arlington Agricultural Research Station in Wisconsin, United States - UWRJ-L058-202B-2 | ecosystem: Environmental > Terrestrial > Plant litter >...
GCCTCACGCCATTTCGACCTGCCGGACGGCGGCATGCTCAGCATCGGCATCCGCAGCTTCCGCACCGCAGCCGGGGTCACGCTGGAGCATAGCGGCGTGACACCGGACGTGGTCACGGCGCCGACGTTGGAAGAACTGAGGCAGGGTCGCGATCCGACGCTGCGTGCGGCTGTCATCGCGCTTCTGGGGCGGGCTACGGCGTCCGAACCTGAGGCTATCCTCGAACCGGCCTGACCTTGCCGGCGGCTTCGCGGGCCCGGTCGCGGGCCTCGTCGGTCGTCGCGCCACGGGCCGTGGCCACGCCCATGCGCCGCCGCTCGAAGGCCTCGGGCTTGCCGAACAGGCGCAGATCGGCCGTCGGCACGGCCAGGGCCTCGGCGACGCCCTCGAAGGCGATCCCCACCGCGTCCATCCCGCCATAGATCACAGCGCTGGCCCCGATCTCGCGCTGGCTGACGTCTACCGGCAGGCCCAGGATGGCGCGGGCGTGCAGGGCGAATTCGGACTGGGTCTGGGTGGCCAGGGTCACCAGGCCCGTATCGTGCGGACGGGGCGAGACCTCCGAGAACCAGACCGTGTCGCCCTTCACGAACAGCTCCACGCCGAAGACGCCGAGACCGCCGAGCGCGCCGGTCACCTTGCCCGCGATGTCCTGCGAGGCGGCCAGGGCGGCCTCGCTCATCGCCTGCGGTTGCCAGCTCTCGACATAGTCGCCCTTGACCTGGCGATGGCCGATCGGGGCGCAGAAGTCGGTGCGGATCTGGCCGTCGGCGCCCAGCGAGCGGACGGTCAGCAGGGTGATCTCGAAGTCGAAATCGATCCGGCCCTCGACGATGACCCGCGCCGTGTCCACGCGACCGGCGGACTGGGCATAGGCCCAGGCGTCGGCGATCTCATCGGCGTTCTCGACGAAGGACTGGCCCTTGCCGGACGAGGACATCACTGGCTTGACGAAGCAGGGGTAGCCCACCGCTTGCGCACCCGCAGCCAGTTCCTCTGCCGAGCCGGCAAAGGCGAACGGGCTGGTCGCCAGACCCAGTTCCTCGGCCGCCAGCCGCCGGATGCCCTCGCGGTTCATGGTCAGCTGGACCGCGCGCGCCGTCGGGATGACCACGGCCATTCCCGCCGCCTCGATATGGGCCAGGATCTCGGTGGCGATGGCCTCGATCTCGGGCACGATGATGTGCGGGGCCTCGGCCATGATGACGCCGTTCAGCACCTGCGGGTCGGTCATCGGGATGACATGGCTGCGGTGCGCGACCTGCATGGCCGGAGCATTGGGATAGCGGTCGACCGCGATCACCTCGGCGCCCAGCCGCTGCAGCTCGATGGCCACCTCCTTGCCGAGCTCGCCCGCGCCCAGCAGCATGACGCGGATCGCGGTGTCGGAAAGCGGGGTGCCGAGTCTCATAGCGGGCATGGGTTCAGGCTCCTTTGGCCGGTTCGATCAGGTCCCAGGCGTTGCCGTAGAGGTCCTCGAAGACCGCCACCACGCCATAGGGTTCGTGACGCGGCGCCTCGCGGAAGGTCACCCCCGCCGCCGTCCACGCCTTGTGGTCACGCGCGAAGTCGTCGGTCTCGAGAAACAGCCAGACTCGGTCGCCCGCCTGTTTGCCCACGGCGGCGATCTGCGCCTCGCTGGTCGCCTTCGCAAGCAACAGGGAGGCGTCGCCGCCTTTCGGCGTGACCCGCACCCAGCGCTTGCCGCCGCCCATGTCGGTGTCCTCGTTCAGGTCGAAACCCAGCTTGCCGACATAGAAGATGATGGCCTCGTCATAGTCGCGGACCAGCAGGCTCACAGCGCCCAAACGGCTCATGGCGCGGGAACCGCGTATAGCTTGCGGAAGGCGTCCAGCGCGGCGCCGTGATAGATGGTGGCGTGGCTTTCGGTCGGGCGCGGCGTAAAGCTCCAGGTCACTCCGGGCAGGGCGTGGTCGCGCAGATTGGCGATCAGGACGTCCATCGGCGCCTGCATCTCCTCGCCTTCGTCGCCGAGAGTCAGGATCAGGGTGTGAGGATCATTGGACTGATCGCGTAGCCGGGCGCCCGACTGGCGGGCCAGTTCGCCCCCATCCCACCACAGGCTCGGGCTGACGGCGACATAGGAGCCGAACATCTGCGGCTCCTTCAGGAAGGTCTCGACGACGAACAGTCCGGCCAGGGATTCGCCCATCAGGGCCGTCTCGCCGCTCGTCCGGAAGCGCGTCTCGATGAAGGGCTGGACCTCCTCGCCGAGGAAGCGGCGGAACCGCTCCGACTGTCCCTGGGTGGGGTAGCGGGCGATCAGCTCCGGGTTGGTCGTTGGCAGGGCCAGTTCATTGCGGCGATCCACCGAGGCCACGCCCACCACGATTATATCGCGCGTCGTGCCGACGATGGTGCCCAGCTGGGCGATGCCCGAGATGTGGTGGAAGTCCTGATCCTGCCCGCCATCCAGCACATAGAGGACGGGGTAGGTCTTGCCGCTGTCGGCATAACCGGGCGGCAGCCAGACGTTGATCTCGCGGGTCGCTCCCATCACTGCCGAGGGCAGGGCGAAGGAACGGCCGATGACGATCGGGGTCTCGGCGATCGCAGGCGCAACCGCCGTCTGGGCGCGAACGGCCGGAGCGAGTGTCAGCCCCGCGACCAGACCGAACGCCGCCGCCAGACGGCTAGCGTGGATCACAGCCGGGCCTTGGCCGCGGCGACGACGGCCTCGGCGGTGATGCCGAACTTCTCGTACAGGACCTCGGCGGGGGCCGAAGCGCCGAACGACGACATGCCGATGAAGGCGCCGTCTTCGCCGATGAACCGCTCCCAGCCCTGTTGGATCGCGGCCTCGATGGCGACGCGGACCGTGCCGCGGCCGATGACCGAAGCCTTGTAGGCGGCGTCCTGTTTCTCGAACAGCTCGAAGCAGGGAACGGAGACCACGCGGGTCGCCACGCCTTCGGCGTCCAACGTCTCGGCGGCCTTCAGCGCCAGGGCCAGTTCCGTGCCGGTCCCGAACAGGGTGACCCTGGCCTCGCCGTTGGCGGCCTTGATCTCATAGGCGCCTCTGGCGGTCAGGTTCTCGGCCGAGGCGACGGTGCGGACCGCCGGGGTCTTCTGGCGCGACAGGCACATAGCCGACGGCGTCGTTTTGGTTTCCAGCGCGATCTTCCACGCCTCCATGGCCTCGACCGTGTCGGCCGGGCGGAAAACATAGAGGTTCGGGATGGCGCGCAGCGCCGCCAGATGCTCGACCGGCTGGTGTGTCGGGCCGTCTTCGCCCAGACCGATCGAGTCGTGGGTCAGGACGTGGATGGCGCGGACCCCCATCAGGGCGCCCAGACGGATCGCCGGACGGCTGTAGTCCGAGAACACCATGAAGGTGCCGCCGTAGGGGATGATCCCGCCATGCAGGGCCAGGCCGTTCAGGGCCGCGGCCATGCCGAACTCGCGGATGCCCCAGTTCACATAGCGCCCTTCATAGGTTGGGGCGTCGAAGATCGGCGTGTCCTTGACGAAGGTGTTGTTCGACCCGGTCAGGTCGGCCGAGCCGCCGACCAGTTCGGGAATGGCTGCGAAGACCTCGTCCAGCGCAGCGCCCGACGACTGGCGCGTGGCCTGGGCCGGCTTCGTTTCGATCAGTTCGGCGATCTTCGCGTCCAGCTTGGCGAAGGCGGTCTCCGGCAGGTCGCCCTTCATGGCGCGGGTGAAGTCAGCAGCCTGCTTCGAGGCGGCCAGACGCGCCTCCCAGGCCTTGCGGTGCTTGGCGCCCTGACGGCCGACCTTCAGCCAGGCCTTCTGGATGCTCTCGGGCAGTTCGAACGGGTCGTGGTCCCAGCCCAGGCCCAGACGGGTCGCGGCGACCTCGGCGGCGCCCAGGGCCGCGCCGTGGGTCTTGTGGCTGCCTTCCATGGTCGCGGCGCCCTTGCCGATCTTGGTCTTGCAGGCCAGCAGGGTCGGCTTGTCCTGCCGGGTCGCCCATTTCAGCGCGGCCTTGACGGCATCGACGTCATGGCCGTCCACGGCCTTCACGGCCCAGCCGGCGGCCTTGAAGCGGGCCTTCTGGTCGGTGGTGTCAGACAGCGAGACCTTGCCGTCGATGGTGATCTCATTGTCGTCCCACAGGACGGTCAGCTTGTTGAGCTTGTATCGGCCGGCCAGGGCGATGGCCTCCTGCGACACGCCTTCCATCAGGCAGCCGTCGCCGGCGACCACCCAGGTGCGGTGATCCACCAGATCGTCGCCGTACTTGGCCGCCAGATGCCGCTCGGCCATGGCGAAGCCGACCGAGGTGGCCAGACCCTGTCCCAGAGGACCGGTGGTGACCTCGACGCCCGGCATATGGCCGTACTCTGGGTGACCCGCGGTCTTGGATCCCCACTGGCGGAAGTTCGACAGCTCCTGCTTGGTCGCGGCCTTGTAGCCGGTCAGGTGCAGCAGGGCGTAGATCAGCATCGAGCCGTGGCCCGCCGACAGGATGAAGCGGTCGCGGTCGGCCCAGTCGGGGCGGCTTGCGTCGAACTTCAGGAATTTCGAGAACAGCACCGTCGCCACGTCGGCCATGCCCATCGGCATGCCTGGGTGTCCGCTTTTGGCCTTCTCCACCCCATCCATGGCGAGAACCCGAATGGCGTTGGCCATCTGCTTCTGGGTCGGCTTCACGGAATCGGTCTTGGGGTCGGTCATGGGCGGCGACCTTTCGTAGATGGGCGTTTGATCGGAGGGCGGTAAAATTGGGTGCGCCGCTTTACCCCGAGCCGTCCACGGGTTCTATAAGAAATCTGGAGGATGCGACTGATGGCCGACGCCACGACCGCCGCCAAAGACCGGGTCGACCGGGCTCTGGCCGCACTGGAACGCAAGGTGCTGGAGCTGAAGGCGAGACCCGCCTCTGCGCCGGCGATCGCCGACGACGACCTGTTCGCGTCCGCGCCATCCGATACGGCGTCCTCCGATCCGACGGATCGCGCCCGAATCGCCGCGCTCGAAGCCGCCGGTCGGGATGCTTCGGCCGCCCTCGCGCGCGCCGCCGATCAGCTTCGCGGCCTGCTGTCGGTCGATCAGGAGCCCGAGGACTGATGGCCACCGTAACGGTCGATATCAACGGACGCCCCTATGCCGTCGGTTGCGCCGACGGTCAGGAAGAGCGCGTCCGAATCCTGGCCAAACAGTTTGACGGCCATGTGCGTTCGGTGGCCGGCGACGTGGGCCATGTCGGCGACCTGCGCCTGTTCCTGATGGCGGCCCTGCTGCTGGCGGACGAGCTGCACGAAGCGCGGCTGACCCTGCAGCACGGCGCCCCGGTCGCGGCCCCGGCGCCGGGCGTCGCGTCCGACGGCGTCGCGGAGGCCCTCAACGCCGTCGCCGCCCGTCTTGAGAAGCTGGTCCAGACGATCTGACCTCTTTGCCTTGTGACGGCCCCGTTCAGGGCCTATCTTGTTTGGCGGCGGGTCCTGCTGGGTCTCACGTCGAAGGCAACATATCCTCGCGGCCTTAATTCACTCGAAGGGAGCTGTCCCTGTCTGGGTCCGTGGACCCGGGTATATGGCGCCCACCTGGCTACCCAGGCTCGAGAGGATTCAAACCGTCCTTCACGGCTATTCCGGCGCCGCCAACCTCTTTCCCTTTTGGGCGCTACCGCTCGCGACGCGGTCGCTCGCTGCTTGAGCGCGGTTGCGATGATCTCGGACAAGCCCGCTCTTCGCGCCTCGATGCGCGCGCTCCGCAAACGATTGTCCGAGGCCGATCCGCTCGCCGCCGAGCGCGCCGCGGGTCATTCGGAGGCCCTCCCCACAGGCGAAACCGTCGCCCTCTACCGCGCCATGGGATCGGAGCTCGACACCGACGCCCTGGCCCAGGCCCTGTCCGCCGCGGGGCGGACCCTGTGTCTGCCTGTGGTGCTTGAGCGCGACGCGGCGATGATCTTTCGCCTCTGGACCCCGGGCGAACCGTTGGAAATGGACGCCGCCGGCTGTCCCGCGCCCCTGCCTCTGGCCGCGACCGTCGTCCCCGACCTCGTCCTGACTCCCCTCCTAGCCTTCGACGATTTCGGCGGGCGGCTGGGGCAGGGGGGCGGCTTCTATGACCGCACCTTCGCGGTCCTGCCCGAGGCCGTGCGTATCGGCTTCGCTTATGCCGGTCAGCGCCTCGACGCCGTGCCGATGCAGGCCCACGACCAAGGTCTGCATGGCGTTCTGACCGAGGTGGGCTATATCCCGGCCCGAAAGGTCTCCTAACCCATGCGTCTTGCCTTCTTCGGCGACGTGATCGGCAAGTCCGGTCGCGACGGCATCAGCGATCATCTCCCCGGCCTCAAGCGGGACCTGAAGCTCGACTTCGTGGTCGTGAATGCGGAGAACGCGGCCGGCGGCTTCGGCATTACCGAGAACACCGCCCGCGAGCTCTTCATGGCCGGCGCCGACTGTCTGACGCTCGGCAACCACAGCTGGGACCAGCGCGAGGCCCTGACCTATATCGTGCGCGAGCCGCGCCTGATCCGCCCGGCCAACTACCCTCGGCTGATGGACGCGCCCGGCGCCGGCGCCAATCTGTTCGAGACCCATTCGGGCCGCACCGTCCTGGTCATGAACGTTCTGGGCCGCATCCACATGGATCCGATGGATGATCCGTTCAGCGCCGTGGACCGTGAGCTGAACGCGGCCCCTCTGGGCGCCGTCGCCGACGCGGTCATCGTCGACATGCACGCCGAAGCGACCTCCGAGAAGATGGCCATGGGTCACTTCTGCGACGGCCGCGCCTCGCTGGTCGTCGGCACCCACACCCACGTCCCGACCGCCGACGCCCAGATCCTGCCCGGCGGCACCGCCTACCAGACCGACGCCGGCGGCTGCTGCGACTACGACAGCGTCATCGGCAACGAGAAGGAAGAGCCGCTGCGGCGCTTCACGACCCGCATCTCGCAAGGCCGCTATTCCCCGGCCCATGGCCCGGCGACCATCTGTGGCGTCTTCGTCGAAACCGATGACCGCACGGGTCTGGCCACGCGCGTCGAGCCCATCCGCGTCGGCGGCCGTCTCATACAGGCGATCCCGGTGGTCTGAAGACCTCGTTCCCGGTCTTGATCGGGAGCGACTTCTCTCCGAGGTTGGCGCCGACTCTCTGGAGACCGTCATGCCTCTGACCCCCGCCCTTCCGAACTTCCGACTGGACGGCAAACGCGCCCTGGTGACCGGGGGAGGGCGAGGCATCGGCGCGGCGGGCGCGGCGATCTTCGCCCAGGCCGGCGCCCACGTCACCCTGTGCGCCCGCACCGCCTCGGACGTAGAGGATCGCGTCGCCGAAATCCGCGAGGCCGGGTTCCAGGCCGACGGCTTCACCCTCGACGTCAACGACATCGCCGCCGTGGAGCGGGAGATCGCGGCGCGCGGTCCGTTCGACATCCTGCTCAACAACGCCGGCGCCAACCGCATCCGCTCGATCCTCGATGTGACCGAAGAGGACTACGACGCCGTCCTCGACCTCAATCTGAAGGCCGCCCTGTTCGTCGGCAAGGCGGTGGCCAGGGGGCTGGTCGAGGCGGGGCGGCCGGGCTCGATCATCAACGTCTCCTCCCAGATGGGCCACGTCGGCGGCGCGGGCCGCTCCCTCTACAGCGCCTCGAAATGGGGGCTCGAAGGCCTGACCCGCTGCATGGCCATCGATCTGGCCCCGCACGGCGTTCGGGTGAACACGATCTGCCCCACCTTCATCGAGACCGCCCTGACCCGACCCATCCTCGACACCCCGGGCACGCGCGACTTCGTCCTGAGCCGCATCAAGCTCGGGCGTCTGGGCCAGATGGAGGAGCTGACCGGTCCCCTCCTGCTGCTGGCCTCCGACGCCTCCAGCCTGATGACGGGCAGTTCGGTCATGGTCGACGGCGGCTGGACGGCGGGCTGATCCCGCAGGCTTGCAACAGAGGCGCTTGACTCGCCTACATCTGTAATCCACAAAGATTACGAATGTAATCTCCAAGAGGGTTCGATGTCTCGCTCCGCCGCTTCAATCACCCCGCTCACCGTCTTCTTCGATGCCTCCGTGCCCGTGAAGGTCATCGTGCTGGCCCTCGTCATCGCCCTGATCGCCGCCGTCGTGGTGACCGTGCGAAAGGTCCTCTCCGACCCGCATCTGAACGGCGGCTCGACCTTCCTCTCGGCGCTCCGCCTCGGCGCGCCACTGCTGGGCCTGCTCGGCGCCGTCTACAACCTGATGATGATCTTCATCGGCGTGTCTAACATGGGGCCTCAGCCGCTCAACGTTCTGGCTCCCGGCTTCGCCGAGGCGGCCTTCCTGCTCGTGCTCGGCCTGATCGTCGGGGTCGTCGCGGTGGTCTGCCACTGGGTCGTCGAGGCGCGTGTCGACCGTCTGGTGCTCAAGGCCTGATCGATGGCCCGCATCCCCGTCACCGAAGCCGAGAGCGAGGTCCTGGCCGCGCTCTGGCGCAAGGGGCCTCTGTCCTTCGCCTCGCTGATCGACGAGGTGAAATCGGTCCAGCCCTGGGGCGACGCCACCATAAAGACCCTGCTCAACCGGCTGATGCACAAGGGGGCGGTCCGTTCGGTGCGGGAGGACGGCCGCCAGCGCTATCACGCCGCCATCGACCGCCGCGCTTACGTTGACGGTGAGGTTCAGGCCCTGGCCGACCGCCTGTTCGCGGGCGACCGCACTGCCCTGATCCGCGACCTGTCGGAAACTTAATGCGGTCCGGCGCATCCGCCGGGCTACGGCTACGCCTCTGAACAGAAACCCTGTCGGAGACCTCCATGCTGAAGATCCTCGCCGCCGCCATCGGACTCTGGGGCGCCACTCTGGCGCTGCCGTCCGCCGCTCTCGCCCAGACCGCGCCGAAGCCCGAGCCCGTCCAGGTGATGATCGTCGGGACCTTCCATTTCGACAATCCGGGTCAGGACATCAACAACGTCGTCGCCGATCCGGTGACCACCCCGACCAAACAGGCGGAGCTGGCCGCGGTCGCCGAGGGCCTGCGCCGCTTCCACCCGACCGCCGTCGCCGTCGAGCGGATCGCGGCGGACAACGCCACCCTACTGGACCAGCGCTACCCCGCCTTCACGCCCGCCGACCTCGCGACCGACGCCGACGAGCGGGTCCAGATCGGCTATCGGCTGGCCAATCTCGAGGGCCTGACCCGGGTCTACGCCATCGACGAACAGCCCGACGATGGTGAGCGCGACTACTTCCCGTTCGACAAGCTGATGGCCTGGGTCACGGCCCATCACAAGGAGGCCGAGCTGGAGGCGCTCAACGCCCCGGTCGCCGCCTATGTCGCGGATCTCTCGGCGCGTCAGCGCACCGAGACGCTCGGCGCCCTGCTGGCCGACAACAACCGTCGCGACCATCCGGTCAACGGCAATCTGAACCTCTATTACGGCCTGCTCCAGTTCGGCGACGCGGTCGAGCAGCCCGGCGCCGAGCTGAACTCGGGCTGGTACGAGCGCAACGCCAAGATCTTCGCCAAGCTGATGCTGACGGCGAAGCCCGGGGACCGGATCGTCGTGGTCTACGGCGCCGGCCACGCCTACTGGCTCAGGCATTTCGTCGAGAACACGCCCGGCTACGTTCTCGTCGACAGCGTCCCCTACCTTTCGGGGCGCTGAGCCTTCAGGCCGAGACGATCTGTTTGAAGCCGCCGAAGATCATGCGCTTGCCGTCCACCGGCATCTCGCTCATCGCCGCGGCCATCTTCTCGTTCTCCATCATCTTCCTGTTGGCCTCGTCACGGACCTCGCGCGACGGATAGGTGATCCAGGAGAAGACGACGATCTCGTCTTCCTCCGCCATGACCGCGCGCGGGAAGGAGGTCAGCTTGCCGTACGGGACGTCGTCCGCCACGCACTCGACCACCGTCAGGGCGCCCAGCTCCTTGAAGATCTCGGCGCTCTCGGTCGCGATCCGCTTGTAGTCCTCGATCCGGTCCTTCTTCACCGCGATGATGAAGCCATCGACATAGTCCATGCGCGTCTCTCCCTGGGGGTCTTCGCCCCGAGCTTGCTGTTCGGACACTGACTCAAGAACCGGTGTTCGAACAGGTTCCCCCAGGAATCGCAGAGTGACGCGGCGAAGGGTCGCGGATCAGGCTTCCACCAGACCCGGCTTGCCCGCCTCGATCGCGTACTTCGCGCGCGTGGTCAGGACGCCGTTGCGATCGTGGATCTGGTCCAGCACCTTGAACTCGGTCTGCCAGCGTTCCGGCGTCACATCGCAGACCACATAGCCGCGCTGGCTGTTGAGGAACTTCAGCTGCGGGTTGGCGGCCATGAAGGCGGCCCATTCCGGCTTTTGATCCACACCGTCGCCGCCCGAGCTGATCGAGGTGCCGACGAACTCGCTGGCGATCGGATCACCCTCCGGATGGCGGCCGTCGAGGAACAGGTTGCCCGCGAAATTCTGATGCTCGTCGCCGGTCAGGACCACGGCGTTCGACACCTTCCGGTCCTGCAGATGATTCAGCAGCCGGCGGCGCGGCGTCGAATAGCCGGCCCAGCTGTCGGGATTGACGCTCCAGCCGTCACCGGAGGTCCGGTTCAGGTCCATCATCATCACCTGCTGCGCCAGCACCTTCCAGGTGGCGGTCGAGCGGTCGAGGTTGTTGAACAGCCAGGCCTCCTGCGTCTGCCCCAAGATCTGGGCTTCCGGCGCGTCGATGGCCGCGCAGTTGGCGCCGAACCTGTCGTCGCAGGGCTGGTCGGAGCGGAACTGGCGGGTGTCGAGGAAGCTCAGGTCCATCAGGTTGCCGTACTGGGCCCGCCGATAGAGCTGCATCGACGAACCGCGCGGGAAGGCCGACTTCCGCATCGGCATGAACTCGTAGAAGGCCTGCATCGCGGCGGCCCGACGCAACAGGAAGACCTCGGACGGGGTCCCGTCCTGATCGAGTTCTCCGACCCAGTTGTTGTCGACCTCATGGTCGTCATAGACGGCGAACCAGGCGGCCGTGGCGCGCGAGGCCTGCAGGTCCAGATCCATCGTGTATTGCGAATACCGGCGGCGATAGTCGTCCAGGCTGTAGATCTCGCCGCCCAAATGGACGCGGGCGTTCTCCTGCGGGCCATTGGCGGTCTGGGAGACCGGATTGCCCCGGCCTTCGTAGATGTAGTCGCCGTAGCAGAAGATGAAATCCAGATCCTCGGCCGCGATCTTGCGGTGGGCGGTGTAGAAGCCGTTCTCCCAGGCCTGACAGCCGACGATGCCGAACTTCGCCTGTGCGACCGACGCGCCGACGACCGGCGTTGTCTTGGCCCGGCCGACGCCGCTGCGCTCGGTCCCGACGGTGAAGCGGTAGAACCAGGCGCGGGCCGGCTCCAGCCCCTCGACCTCGACGTGGACCGAATGGCCCAGCTCCGGCCGGGCGATGGCCTCGCCCGAGCGGACGACGGTGCGGAAGCCGCGATCGGCCGCCACCTCCCACTGCACCGCCATCGGCTGGTTGGGCATGCCTGAACCGTAGGCGAGGGGATCGGGGGCCAGGCGGGTCCAGATCACGAAGCCGTCGGGCTGGGGATCGCCGGCGGTGACGCCCAGCCGGAAGGGGTTCACCTCGAACCTGGCCTGGGCCAGGGCCGGGCCGGTCTGCGTCAGGGCCAGACCGCCGCCGAATGCGGTCAGCAGGCCACGGCGGGACAGGTCGAAACGGGTCATGGGGCGGCCTCTGAACAGGTGAGGTTTCCGCCCTACGCCGGGTTTGCGACAGTAGCGCTTCAGCTCTGCGTCAGGCCGCCACAGCGTCAGGCGAAGCCCGACGCGGCCTCAATCGCAGGTGTATGGGCAGCCGGCTGCGCAGGGTGACCTGATGCGTCGGATGGGGCTCGACCGTGGTGATCGCCTCGATCTCGGCGGCCTTGAGCAGGGTCGTCAGCGCGATCATCGCCTCCTGCATGGCGAAGGCCGCGCCGATACAGACCCGGGGACCGGCGCTGAACGGGATATAGGCATAGCGGTCGATGGCCTTGCGGTTCCCGGGCAGGAAGCGCTCTGGCCGGAAGGCGTCGGGCTCGTCCCACAGCAGCTCGTGCCGGTGCAGGATCCAGGGCGAGATCAGCACCGTACAGCCTGCGCCGATCGCCTCTCCGCCGACCACATCGGGCCCAATCGACCGGCGCGCCAGTGTCGGGGCGGGCGGGAACAGCCGCATCGCCTCCTCGATCACCGCCCGCGTCCATGGCAGGCCCTCGGCCCACTTCGGATCGGTGATGTCGAAGGCGTCGGCCTCGGCCTTCAGCGTCTCCGCCGTCGCCGGGCTGCGTGAGATCAAATGCAGGGCCCAGCCCAGCGTCCGCGCCGTCGTCTCATGCCCGGCCAGGATGAAGGTCAGGATGTTGGCCGCAACCTCGCGGTCATCGAGGCCTTTCCCGTCTTCGGCCTCGTCCCGCGCGGTCAGCAGGGCGGTCAGCAGGTCGTCAGGCGCCGCTTCTCCGGCCTCGATCCGCGCACGCCGACGCGTCACCAGCGCCCCGACCCTCTGCTCGAAATAGCGCGCCGAACGATAGCTGGCGGTCTTGCCCAGCCGGGGAATCCACGACGGCGCATTGAACACGTCCAGCGGATCGATCCGGGCGCCGACGGCGAGGTAGGTGTTCAGCGCCGCCTCGAACCCGCGCGCATCCCCGTCCAGCTCGTCCGAGAACAGGGTCGCCGACAGGATGTCGAAGGTCAGGCCCGACATCTCGGAATCGATGTTGAGGACCCGCGCCCCGTGCTCCAGATGCAGGGCCTCGACGCGAGCGCGGCAGACCTCGTCCATCCGCGCCGCCATCTTCAGCGTCCGCGCCGGGGTGAACAGGGGCGCGAGGATGCGCCTCGCGCGGCGCCAGACGTCGCCCTCGGTCAGCAGAAGGCCGTCGGCCAGCATCGGCCCCAACACCCGACGCTGCAGGGCGCCCTTCTCATAGTTGGCGGCGTTCTCGGTCAGGACGTGACGCACGCCCTCGGGATGGCTGACGACCAGAACCTCTCCCAGCGCCCCGCGGCCATGCAGCTGGGGCTCGGCGAAGTGACGGTCCGACCACATCAGCAGCGGGTTGCGCCAGCTGATCCAGAGGAACGGGATCAACCCCAGCGGCTTCGGCGGCCGGGGCGGCGTCCACGGGCGAAAGGTCTGCGATCCATCGGCCATGACGGGACGCTACGCCCGGATCGTGACGGACGGAAGGCGGCTCAGCGACGGACGGCGCCAGCGTCCCTGAACCGGCGGCGCGTCTCGTCAAGATCGCGCGCGCGGGCGTGGGCGTCGTGTTCCCTCAG
>Ga0247739_10000548_pt1 | contig 13214 bp, 11 predicted proteins | sample UWRJL058202B2_FD_180943 | JGI IMG/M metagenome (GOLD analysis project Ga0247739, IMG submission 180943) | Plant litter microbial communities from Arlington Agricultural Research Station in Wisconsin, United States - UWRJ-L058-202B-2 | ecosystem: Environmental > Terrestrial > Plant litter >...
AAAACTCAAAACAGTTGTACGATGTTTCTGAGGGCACTCGGTAATGTATGATAAATAGGAGCGATCAGCTACCCTTTCCTGAATATGCATACCATGTATCTTGACAGCAAGAAGGCTGCGGAATACGGGCATCTGGTATCTTGGGATGACGATGGCGATGATGGCTTTGGAAACACCGTTTCGCATTCCAACACATATCAACTTCAACCATCTCAAAGTTATAATTACTGCGAGACGTTCGGACGTCGAGGACCACATTTGGGCCCTGAGGGAGGACCCAGGTTACTTCCTGGATGTTTTGAAGGATTGGAGCGAACACCGATCAGAGACGTTGTTGGATATACATGGAGCTCGTCACCCGAATCTAGATACCCCATTGTACTGGGATCGAGTAATTGGAAGCATTGTCGATGATGCGTATGGCGGCCTTGTTATTTGGGAACTACTTTGTGAAAACCTCACTAATCTGCACGGTAAGTTTTATCTTTTAAAACATATTCCTTTACCGGGCTATTTGCACGACAAGTATGACGAGTTTATACCTGAACCTCCCACGTTGTGAGACATCGAGAGCGTGTTCACAAATATAACTACCTTGCTTGCTAAGTTGTCTATGAGAGACACTGCTACAACTAAATCCTTCAATCTGGGTCTAAAAATGCCGTCCATTACAATGCCAGACCCAATCGACCAGGCGAATTGGGTAGAATCTTTGATGGAAAATTCTAATATTATTTGCTTCAGAACTTCAACAAAAGTACCATGACGATATCGTTCCAGACAAGAAGCTGCCTGCCGAGTATATGAGGGCACTTTTAGCCTTCAGATACCTGCTTGACCAAGCTAGCAAAGGCCCGATTCAAACGTTGAAACTCGGCTTACCTGCGTCGCCGCCATTTCGATCATCATTTGTCCGCGAACCACAAGTCCCTGGCACCCCCATCATAAATGTTCGAACAAAACCTGGGGTTAGGACAGACTTTCTAATGTGGATTTTCATCACCCTTTGGGACCCTGCGCAAGTGATGTTAACCAGACTACCAGGTCTGATGGATGAGCTTGAGACACTGATTAATTCTGATCCAACTCAGAAGGATCGGCTATCTCCTTGGGTAGCCGCAGCTGTCTCTAATTTGAGCATAATAGCCCGGGCAAGAGACGCGATTGATACATATCAGCCATGGGCTGCGGGCATGGAGAGCGAATATGTTAACTACAGTAAAGAGATCGAGAAGGAATTCCCCCAAAAGGCAAGCATGCATTTTGCCTGATCAATGTTCTTTAACATATATTTGCATGTTCTTTTCTCAAGACATACCCCCTCGTCTAATACGACAGATTCTCCAATAATTAGCCATACTGACATTTGAAATGATAGCTTATCAAAATTGACTACATCCACCGCCATCTGAAAAATGCTCCATTCGCAATTTGGGGAACTCCTGCCAATGGCAGGTTTGACTATCCGTCTGAGAAGCGACGAACAGAAGATACCACAAACAAAATGCGAAAAGCGGAGGAGAATTTGGAGTACGACCAGGGTTCTTCTTTACAAATCTCATCATTCTCTATCCTAATATGTAGAAGTGTATATATGCTAACTCTTTGATAGTCTTTTCTGGGCCAAAGTCGATGAACACTACGAAAAGAAAGGTGGAGCTAGACTTCATCAGGCACTACAAAAGTTTCTTACTGCTGGTATGAATAGCCACTCGCTGATTTCTACACGACTAATCCTCGAGACTTTAGACCGAACGATTCTACGGACTCCGGCATGGGTAGAGCGTATCAAAGCGCCGAGAAATAAAAAAGAAACTGGTGACGGCGACCTGGCAGGTTTCAGCAATGGCTTCTCCCAGATCACTTTAGAACCTACAGGCTCGTTGAGAATCACTCCTTCCATTACTTCTAAGGTCAAAACTCGAGGTGCAGCAACGGAAAACCAAACGGTTTCCACTGAAACCGTGTCTGAGCAGGAAACTGACCACCAGCCAATTTTCAATGTCAACGCTCGTGTTTACAAGGTCTTCAAAAGTCTCTTTCATAACCCCCTAACACTTGATCTTCCCGGAGAGGTATGTGAAAAAAGAATTTCCCCCAATTTTAACTCTATATCTGGAAGCTAAAAAAGTTGTTAGGTGGCGTGGACGGATTTTCTCTACGCTATGGTCGCAACAGGATTTAAACCTGAGAAGCTATACGGGTCAGTATGGTAAGTAATACCCCCTCATTTCACGCCCAAATCACAGCGTGACATTCTTCATTCTGCGCTCTTACTTAATGGACCCTCATCTTAATAATTAACAGGCAATTCACACCTACCAAATTGGATGTCGAGCGGAGTATCCAATTTCATGAACCTCATCCAAAGGGAAAGATCCCGTTCCGCAATGCCCGCCGGATGGGACGCCGACTGAATCGAGCTTATGGGTGGCATGGGGGAGTGTTTGTCTTGGAGGAAGGTAGGAACTGAATGATGGTTCGGAAAACAGTGATCATAGCCCATCCTTAAAACCGTCACTGAACAAGTTCCGGCTTCCATTTGAGAAACATTGCAAAGGATTCATTCCAAGATTATCATACAGTTTACAGAAGCTCTTGCAAAGCCTTGTTGTACTCATCAATCCTAGCATAGATTTTGATCAACATATCATCACTATCAGACTTTTTTTCCTCCTTGCCATTCTCCTTCCAATTCAGACACATCCTTGTAATGTCTGCAAACTCCACGCCGGAAAGACGAATAAGATCATGCGTTCTGTCCAGCGCATCCCGTCGCATTTGCACAATATTGCCCGCAGGCATGTGTTGCCACGAGCCTATCTGGTACAGCAAAAGCCCGAGACTGACCACCGGGTTATTGGTCGGCGCTGTGAACCCCGGCTTCTTCCCCAGAGCTTTCGTGCCGATGTTTCGGGGCCGGGAGCCGAAACTGAGTTTGATGTAGGGGCTTTGCAGATCCTGGAAGCGTTCTTCAATCGTGGGGCGCGACTCCGTGAATGCGTCTTCCGGGTCAGAAGTATCTGTGTTACCATCTTGGTATCTCGATCCTGAGGTCGGCTCCCTACTTCCGAGTGACACTTGATCGTAATATAAATAGTTCGTTGGCTGCGGGAATGACGTCTTGCCTTTGAATGTAAAAGGCAAGACGGCGTACGAGAACGCCATGAATAAGCCCAGCTGGATGTAGTTCTTCTGAAAGCAGATGTCTTGAAAATTTTGGTCTTGCAGGGCGTTGGCTAGTGTTTGTCTCCTCTCCCACTCCGATGTCTTATCCTGAAAAACCCTGAGGTTGGCACGATCACGTTCTGCTGTTTGATTTTCCCCAAGACATTGGAATTCAGGATCAGCATCGAGATCGATATCACCAAAGGCCGCGACCATGTTAGTGATAGCTGACGGTTTTGTGTCTTCAGAATGTGAAGTTTCTGCGAGAATGTAGTAGCTTTTGTTCTCGTCGGCATGCTTTGACTTGGAATGGGCCTGTAAGGCAAACACTGTTGAGTTGGCGTCGAACTCGTTATCAACATGATCGGCGTACGTCTCTTTCTCGTTCGCATCCAGTGCCAGCTTTAAACAAAACTCGATCTCTCGACCATTGGGATTCATCGCTAGTAAATCTCGATGTAGCTTCTGAAGGGAATTCCGAATCCCGTATATGGTGTTTTTGGCATCATGGTCCGCCTCTGACACTGCTGCGAAAAATGCTCCGTCTTGGGGTGGTTTGATTCTGAGCAAGCTTTCGAGTAGATCATTGGCTCTTGTTAGGTCTTCAATCGCGGAGAAAAACTGAGATCGATCTTCGGAAGCCCATTTGAGTCTCCCTAACAGGTTTGATGATGATTGTAATGCTCTGGCATGTACGGCATCATCTTGAAGCCCCTGTGTTATTTTTGGGTCATAGAGAGAACCAAAGCTTGATGCTGAAGTAGATGAAACCTGCGTCGTCTCACTCGTCGGAGGCGAGACTGTCCGACTTGGATTTGACGAAGGTGCTGTCAAGGAAGGTTTATTCAGACGTGAAAAGAGAGATTTAGACTTCTTTTCAGAGGGCGAGTCCAATGGGGAAAGATGACCAGATTCTCTAGTGGATGTTGGAGATACCGCAGCTAGACTCGCGGGCTTTGTCTTCGTGAGTCGTTTTCGGGCTAGTGTTTATGTTAGAAGGAATTGCGTCTAAATTGCGTTCATGAATTCTTACGTGTTTCAGGCTCTCCATGCTTTTTCATAAGCGCTTCACAGAGTTCAAAGTTCCTTCTCATTTCTTGCAGGGTCCATTTTGCCGTAGAAGCAACTTGGGTTCCATCCTCTGGTACGGACAAGAGGTCGTTTATCTTTGTATCACCCAGAATTCTAAGCCGTGCCATCTGCCCGCGCAGGCTACGCTCCGCCTTACGGAAGTCTTCGCCAAAGTTTTTGGTAAGCTGATAGAAGCCATACGTCTCAAAGCATGCTTTGAACGCTGGCTGTAAGAGACCCACTACAGCAAGAGCTTCCCCGACGCCAGCCATGATTCATAGACTTCAAGGAGATAGAGAAGGCTGAGGCGGCCAGGCTGGTTTGATGAGATATATGATGTCCACCGGATGAATGATTGCTCAGGTCTCAACTGCGTGTTGGCTCTGGTAATGCTCAAGACTCGAAAATCAATGTTAGAGCTCCTGTGGCTCCAAACATGTTACGTCCATTCTAATCAATTGAATTGAAACTCGGGTTACATTGTTCAATATCGCTTGTAAAGAGTCATATGACTTGGGTTCAGGGGTATAATTCAGCCACCATTCTACTAATCCCATTCTACTCGATCAATCCTAGTAAATTTTTTGATATATCATCAAGTTTACTAAAACCTACCTTACGGTCAGTTTTTTGTTATGTTTGATCTGAGGAATCTGACATCGTAGTCATGGGAAGCAAATTTCGAAAAGGTTGAAAAGTAATGGGCAGCCTAAAGTTTTTTTAAAACTCAGCGCGGGGCCTAATAGGGCTAATTTTTTGGTATTTTATGTAAACTGTTAAGCATACAATATATGCTTCAATTCATGGTCTTATAAAGAAGCATGCGCTCTAAGCCTAATATCTTCCGTTAAGCCTCTAACTATTTTGTCAACCATTTTTTTTCTATCACATCCGGGCTTATTATGTGTTATTACCTATTCAAACATGAAAGTGGGGCTAAATATGTAAATTACAGTAATTGTTCCGTATTCAGTTTATCTGACGAACAGCGAATACAAAGTATACCTTGTCATAGAGTCACGTGGTTGGTGTGGCTTGCAATGTCCACGACGTGAAGTAGCGAGTGAAGCACTAAATATAGTGTTACTACTTCATTCATCCACGCGATCACATAACCTACACACATGAATAATGCCGAACCATACATAACGGTAGTGCGCGTCAATAGCAAAACAGATCTTCCTCTGGTACACGTCCACTTCAATCTATATATAGATAAACCTAAGCATCTCTAGTGCTTCTTCATGAGCCAAATCTGCAATGAATCAGGGGATACTAAACATGTTCGGTCGCTCATGGGATGCCATGAAAAAGGAACCTCGCTCTCAAGAATCTGCCACGTTAGACAAGAGCAACATAGATAAGGATTTCCTATCTCTCCCAGTGGCCTTGAAACCTCTCCCGGTGGCCTTGAGATCTCCCCCGGACTATAGAGATGTTCAGGCTGAAGTCGCCGAGCTCGAAGGATCTCCATTCCCAAATCCGGTTGAAATGAGCGGATCTGTTGCTCCTGTGACCTTTCAATTCGTGTCGGATCAAATCGAAATGGTGATACGACCTTTGCAACCATTCCCAGAGAAGCGCGCCAGACTGCTCACGGCGAAACTTGTTAGTATTCAGTCAAGTATTAGTACTTGGGCAAGGGACAGAGATATTGTTTCTATAGCACAACTCGAGTCTATGTCTGCTGGCCTGCCGACCAATACTCAGAGTGCGCTGTTGCAGATATGCCTCAGGTTAAAAGACTGGGTTTCATCTACCGAAAGAGCTGAATTGAATCGGAAAGTGATTGCCTCCAATTTCGATCAGTCGAGGACAGGCTACTTAGAGTTGATGGTTCAAGGCTATGACTCGCTTGAAACACTTAGAACCCTCTTTAGTGGGCTGGAAACGATTGTGCCTTTTCTATCTAACAGGCTGCCTCATGGCATTGAAAATCAACCTAGCGGTTTACTAGCGACCAATGTCATGCCAGTAGGTAACATGGGCCGTAGTGATGTGCAACACCAAGATATATCTTCAGCTAAGTCAGGATCGTCTTTACCAACGACTACACAACCCATTCGTTTCCTGTACCTAAATTGCCTCCAAGCGCTTCGGGTAATAGCCACCCAGATGCAAGATAAGGAGCCTCCAAACCTGATGTATTCTCGTTTAGTAATCTGGGGATGTGGTCTCTTTCAAAGTTCGACATCTCTTGACCTCATTCTGGAAACACCAGACTCAGAATCAACATCGATATTTAGGGACCATATCATTGGAGTTTTAGCCGATATAACTGTTTTATTGAGTACGAAGCTGCCGTTTATAGATGATGAAAGCTAATACATCAGTAGTCACACTTTTAAGATCGTACGAACATGGCTCAGATCCTGAGATAGCTAAGGTACTAAATCAATTAGAATCATGCTTTGGAAAATTCAAACAGTTCAATGACCTAGTAATGGACCATGAGCAAGAAATGTACGTGCCTGGGGAGGACCAGGATGAAGAGGGCTTTTTAGGCTCCTGCTTAAAACAACTAGCCGGTTTAGTGGATTGCTTGTTCGAGGTTCTTCCCTCAATAGATCGCTTACGACAGATATGGATTTTGAAATTAGAAAAACAGTCCCAGGATGTGGCAGTCAGCTTGGAGACTATCACAGCCGTATCAGAGCGTACGTCCCATTCAGCAAAAACCCCACAGGTATCACATGGAAACTCGGTTTCAAGCTCTCTGATCAACCACCCTTCATCTAGCCCAAGCCTGAAAACCGCCAGACAAGATATAGACCCAAGTGGAATCTCTCTACTAGAAACAGAACTTGAACTACGGGCTCAAGACGAGCTGAATTTTACTGGTGGATCAGATGAGATGGCATTCTCTGGAAAAGGCAAAACAATAGTCCCAGCAGATCAAGATCCTGCCAAAGAATCGCGGCATTCGCCTAATCAAGACAAACCTTCTGCAGCAACAAATCTGAATAGGTACCTCAAGAAACGAGGTCCTAAGAGTCAATCTCAAGCTTCACTTGAAGAAGTTATAGCGATGAACCTCGAGCTCGCCACCGCCATGCACTTATCACTTATCGACGCTCAAGCAGAGGCTGCAAAAGAGCAGCATGAAGACAAGGAGGCAATGGTGCAAGTGAAAGAGTGGGATCAAGAAATTAAAAGGTTAAGAGACTGGAGCCATGCCTTCAACAAGAGCCTGGGCTTCGCGCCTTCGGAGGAAGAAACAACGAGACTTTACACGATCTTTGAACAGCTTGCCAAGATCGGCGGAGCATTTGGTACACTTTTATGCTTATTCAGCGGTTTCTATGCATACTGACATTTGAAATAGTGAGGGTTGATTCTGGAACGACAAGGGGCACCAGCTCTGAAAAGCAAATCCAGGTCGAAGAAAAGTTGAAAGTGGCTGCTCGTGCAATTTCCATATCAGGCAAAAAGACCATCGATGTGAAATTGGATCCATCGCGGAAGACCTTCAAAGAAGCGCTGCAAGCTTTCAGAGAGGCGAACGACGATATCCAGAGTTTGGGGATTGAACAAACGTGAAAAGCTCAGGTCTCCTTCGTCTATATTTCATAATCACATGAGTGAATTACATATTTTTGTTATCACATATTTTGATATAGATAAGTGTATACATAAGCGAATATCTTGGCTTAAGTTTGTATTACGAGCGTTGGAGACTACATGGCGGTGGTACGTATCAATAAACTAGCACAGCTTGCTTTTGATGATAGCGCATATGACGACTGTATAACATTTTAATCAGTTGAATTTCATAGGAAGCCAGCAATAACTACCTCAAATCCCCTGCTCTTGCAAATTCCTATATGTAATTGTGAGCTACAAGCTTTGAATTAACGACATATCAAACTTTCTACTCAGGGTGACAAATATTACAGATGTGAAATGAAATCCCCTTTTCGATTCTTAAAAGATAGTCTGGATCTTGGCTAGAACTTGGTAGGGTCATGTCAGACCATTGGTCGATTAAATCCTTCGGCTCCTGTTTTCCATCCAAAGCCTTCGAAGGTGTTTGCTTCGTCCATAATAACATATCTGGCTGGGTTGATATGCAACTATAATCCTCAAGTAGTTTGCTTCAGGGTTATCAGTTTGTTTTATTAGACTTCTGATTAACATCTCGAAAATTAGGTTATCACGCCATGATATGTGATATTTTCCCGGTAGGTTCCTACTTAGAATATTGTTAATCGACGACGTTCTGGTTGTTTGACAGCTTTTCTGGGCACTTAACTTATCTCCATCAGCTTTATTGAGCGGCTTCCAAAACATCACACCTTAGTCTCAGCACGCCCAGTACAGTATTTGTATTGTACCTTCCGCTATCTCTTTACGTTATATCTCGCCATCTGGTCTCCAGGTAATTTATTCAGAATGATAGGATTGTACGGTGTGCAGAAGAAGCATCGCCAAAGATCTTTGCCAGAAAGAACCTCTCGGCGGTTATTACTGCTAAGAGACGCGCCAATATCTTGCAAGTGAGGTAAATCCGAATTTGAGAAGAGATCAAGGTACTAGGTACAGCAAGCACAATTCAGCAATCAACACGTCGAATGACATGGCGTGCGAATAACGACAATAGGCACACAAGTTGAAGTCTTTTTGGGGTGTGGATATAGTGACTGCAGTGTTGGTAGAAGGCTAACTCAGCATACTCCTGCCTCGTGCTTGTGTGACAGTAAGATTAAGCTTAAATATAGTGCCAAGTACTTAATTATTATCATCGAATGCACACGTGCAGACCAACGCAAACTGGGTAGGGATTTTGGATATTATCACATTATTACTTCTACACCTAGTGAGCTCAACATGTCAATTAGCTTTATCATGTGCATTTGTCTGGGTGCAAAATGTGAGAGTGTTCAAATTAGGGTTATCTTTCTCATATCCTGGAAAGCATGATATGAATCAGTGTGCGCATTCTGCATTTTTGTGAAACGGGCTACAATAAGGCTAAGATGAGGGCATATTTGTTGATATCTTCAACCCCAGGACATATTTTCTAGCTGCTTGTAGAGCAAGGTTAGATTATAGAGCTGCAGTATATGGATACACCACTCGAGATCTATCAGTGGGGTAGACGGGTGGCGCTATCCGAAGCCCTTTTAGAGTTTTATTGAAACACAAAAGTAATAAGGTACATTAAACTTAAATAATGCTTAAAACTCTCAATCATTTATATGATCGGAATTATAAATTCCTTCTATGCCCACTCTGACGTGTATTTCCCGTTCCTCTTCTTTGATTTTCCAGCGTACGGTTTAACAACATTGTACCAGCTCTTTCCCGAAAACACTCTTACAACCAGCAGCAAAGATGGCAGCACCAGCGACAAAGACTCTTAAGAATATTTCTGGCCAATGGATCCTCAATCAGAAAACGTCTGATAGTTTTGAGCCCATGTTGGTCCTTCAAGGCGTATCTTGGTAGAAAAGGCAGGTGAGTAACCTTTAAGAAGAGGTTAAGTAAACTGCTATTTGTATTCTGGCACTCCCAACTGGTCGCCTATTTACAATCTAGGCTCTCAGTCTAGTCACGTTGACAGAACATATCAAGCACTTCGTTGACGATAAAGGCGTAGAGACCATCCTTGATTGATTCCACAATTACAGGGGGCTTTAAGGGAACAAGTCAACGTCGACCTCTTAATGGGTCCGTGCAGAGCATCATGGACTACACTTTTGGACTTGTTAAAGAGATCAACACAATATATTTCCTTGCTTTTTGCGGGCGTTTCGAGTTTTGTTGTTAACACTCTTCTGGATTTTACTGCTATTAATATGCTTTTTATTCTCTTCAGAGCCTTTCTGTTGAGCCCTTTTAATAAAATCCTGAGGGTTTTTACGCCTACCCATCTTTTTTGGAATAGAAAAAAAAGAACAATATAAAGAACAATATTGCGGATTAAGCAGGTATATTATGAAGGGAGCATATAGGTGGTGTCCAGTAGAAGAAGCTAAGATCACAAAAGAGTGAAAGTTTAAAAAGAAAGGCGACATCATATTCTATTTAGTATTTTCAAGGTATAAGAGAGAAGGGGGCTGGTTCGGGATCCCAAGGAGCCGACTTTGTGCCCCTGAGTATAATCGTGTAAAGTTGTCAATTTGCAAGACAGAACCGAGTTATAAATATATTATGATTAGTTACTATAAGAAGGAGCATAAATGTGACTGAACAACCTGAGCAGAGGGTAAGCAGAGGGTGAATAGCGTTTGAGCAGAGCGGCGACGCTGACTAACCGCGTTAGAAGCGTATATAAACAAAAGTTGTCTAAGACTTCCTCTAAAGTCTCAGACGAAACTTTCCCCTTTTACGTCTATTTCCCTCTTCAGACCCAAGAAGTGCGCTATATTAACCTAAGCTGACCCCTGAGCCTTAGACCACACTAATGAGTTAGCTGGATTTTGCTCAGGGGACTATTTTATACCGCCTCATAAATCGGTTATAGCTTCTAGTATATAATGCTACTGATTGAGAAATAAGAGGTGAAAACAACTAACCCCCTTAGAAATCAAATCCAGTGTCTAGTTTCACATATTACACCTATCTAGCGCTATTTCCCGCCCCGTGGTTATTGGTGTAAAATATTTAAGATATGTATAGGGAAGAAGTAGGCGCATTTTAACTTCTATCTCAATTATCGTCAAGATGATCTAGTGACAAAGAAGGAAATGTTGGGGTAGAAGATGTAATGGATAGAAATAAGTTCCTGCGCATATCTTCTGGTTGGTAATGTTGATGTAGGGATGAATTCTATTCCTTTGATTAATGGGAAGGTGAAGAAACAATTTGGAGGGATTTAGAGGGATTTGGGAAGTATGTTGGTTAAAAGGGAAGGTAAAGCGAGAGAGGTAATTTCTGGGATACAATATTCGGGTTTTTGAATTTTGTAATCGAATATCGACCATAAAAAAGTAAAAGCCATATTAGATACAGGTAGATGGAAACCAGATAGTTAAAGAATAAAATAGAATATAAACAGTTTTATTTTATTCTAGATTAATACCTTGTTCCTTGTGACATCTATCGACTGTGACCTGACCCTGTTGAAGTGCAATGCTGGCGATCTTGAATTGAGCGATGTAGAGTCAACGCCATCTGTCGAAGTTCCTCAGACAAACCAGATGTTGTTTTCAAGCTCTCTTCTATCCAGCTCAGGAATTCCCTGTCAGATTCTCTAGCTGAGTCAAATCTGGCTCCATTATCAAGCAGCCACTGTATCAATTCTACATAGTCAAAAGCACCACTTCTTGTCGAGTCCTTGCTGTTGAAGGCAGAGAGCATATCTGTGAAGTTAATCTGCAAAGGCGACTTGCCAGCATGTCCAAGATACGTCGTTTCATCTCTATGACACACATTTGGATCACCGCCATGTTTAAGAAGTAATGTCATGATCTGAATACTCTCCTCTACTGATCGAAATTCCATTCTGACTGCCGCCTGGAATGGACTTCCCCACCAGCCTCCTGTGGCATTTGCGTCCGCTCCAGACTCGAGCAGGAGCTTCACCATTTCGAGAGGTCCTCTATCTACTGCGGTGTGTAGAGCCGCCCCAGCTCCCTCTTCTGGTTTGGCATTCGAATCAGCTCCCGCACGAAGGAGTATTTTGACCAGTTCAATATTGCGGTTTGATACCGCTTGATGGAGTGCAGTGCCATAACCAAAGGCTTTATTTACATCTGCCCCCATATGAATGATTGCGGTTGCAAAATTGGTTTGGTTATTCATTGCCGCGTAATACAAAGCCGTGCCCAGGGGACCGGCCTGGGCGTTGATATCCGCTTTGTACTTATTTACCAAGATTTCAAGGAGCTCTAGGTCGCCACTTTCGGCGGTTATCTTCAGTCCATGGTTGACAGAACAACCTCGGGCGAGAATGTCTTCAAATGCATCCCAATTTTGCTTGTTTGTGGCAGCTTGAAGTGCATCTTCTAGCGAAACATTGGAACCTTGGCTGACGAGAAGATTGAAAATCTCCCAACAGCCATTTTCAGCTGCAATTTGAAGTGGATTGCACTCATAGGCACGCCTGCCTGGTTTATACTCGGGTCCATGTATCCTCGCTCCAGACTGGAGTAAAAGTCCGATGATCTCTTTATGGCCAAGCATAACTGCCTTTTGAAGTGTACTTGGTCTGTACAAATGATTTCGAGGATGTATTGAATCTTCCCTTAGGTTGGCATCAACACCAGCTTTGACCAACAGTCGTACAATTTTCTCATTGCTGAAATACACTGCTTCATCAAGGGCTGTCCAGTGTTTAGGACGGCGAGTCATATCGTCGTTGGGCTCACTCTTAGCACCAACGGCCAACATCGAGGCACAAACCTCGGGGAAGTCAAGGGCCACAGCCATGTATAATGGCGACTCTTCACCAGTTAGCTGCTCCATGATTGGGTTATAATTTCCTGGTTTGTAATCTTTGGGCATGTAATATGGGGTCCAAAATGCAGGTTGCGTGGTTTTCAACGGAGACAGCAGAATACCTTGTATGATTGGTATGTATTCGGGATCCAGAATTGAATTTTTTGTATGTTTAACCCACTCCTCGCATGCGTATTGTAGTAAAGGATGAGTGCGGTGAAAAGTTGATATTGCCATGCAAGACCTAAAGAAGAACGACTCATTTATTTGTGGGAGGTTTTCTATTGACGGCTCGTCAACAGAGGACGTATCAACTTCAGCGAGGTAACACGCAAAGTATTTGATACAGCTTTCCGCAAGTAACTTGTGCGTCGATGAAGCTGTTACTCCAAAATGACGAACCGATTGCGGGAGACGTTCAGACGAAAGGTATTCTTTGATCGAGAAGTGGCTCAAAGTTACTCGTGCGGTATTATGCTGGCAAGTTGTAAATTGGAAGCCAAAATTATTACAATGATCCAAAGCGGATACTGAAGATTCGTATCCCTTGCATCCAGTGTAGTAAATGGCAACAAGACCTGAGAGTATTGGCT
>Ga0247739_10000549_pt1 | contig 13211 bp, 11 predicted proteins | sample UWRJL058202B2_FD_180943 | JGI IMG/M metagenome (GOLD analysis project Ga0247739, IMG submission 180943) | Plant litter microbial communities from Arlington Agricultural Research Station in Wisconsin, United States - UWRJ-L058-202B-2 | ecosystem: Environmental > Terrestrial > Plant litter >...
ACATTGCTGCTCTTCTTTTTATTAAGTTTTTTATTTATTTACACCAACATGGTTACTGGATTTTCCATGTATGCTTTTACGGTTTGTAAAAATGCGGAGCCAACTGCGCCATCAACACTGCGGTGGTCACAGCTCAAGGTTAGTTTCATGATGTTGCGTACTGCAAACTCGCCTTTCGCATTGCGGTACACTTCTTCTTTGATTTTGCCCACAGCTAAAATGCAGCTATCTGGCGGATTGATGATGGCTGTAAATTCGTCGATATCCATCATGCCCAAATTAGAAATGGTAAAAGTGTTGCCAGTAAATTCGTTCGGTTGCAATTTTTTGTTTTTTGCCTTGCCGCCTAATTCCTTCGCTTCAGCAGCAATCTGGCTCAAGCTTTTTTGATCTGCAAAACGGATAACCGGAACAATCAAACCATCTGGCACGGCTACGGCCATACCTATATGTATATGCTCGTAAGTGCGAATGAAATCTCCCATCCAGCTACTGTTTACTGCGGGGTGTTTCTTCAGTGCCATTGCACTTGCTTTTATTACAAGGTCGTTAAATGAAATCTTAGCGGGGCTTACTTCGTTCATTTGTGTACGAGCAGCCATGGCGTTGTCCATATTTACTTCCATTTTAAGGTAGAAGTGTGGAGCAGAGAACTTGCTTTCGGCCAAACGCTTAGCAATAATCTTGCGCATTTGACTATTCTGCGTGTCCTTGTATCCTTCGCCAGCGCCAGGATTGAACGGCGCAACGGCAGGCGCTGCTTTTGCAGGGGCGGCAGCTGGTGCAGCAGGAGCTTGTTCGGTTTTAGCGGCAGGCGCAGCAACAGGAGTAAATGTGTCCACGTCGTTTTTTACGATGCGGCCATTGTCGCCAGAACCTTTTACATATTTAAGGTCTATGCCTTTTTCGGTAGCTAATTTCTTTGCCAACGGAGAAGCGATGATGCGGCCTTCATTTACCACTGCAGGGGCAGCAGGTTCTGCGGCTTTCGGTGCTTCAGCCTTTGGTGCTTCTGTAGCAGCAGGGGCAGGAGCAGCTTCTGTCTTGGCTTCTGCAGGTGCAGGCGCTCCACCAGATTTAGCAGCGGCCAATATGGGGGCAATGTCAAGATCTGCAGGGCCGATGATGCACAACAAATCGTTTACTTGTATTTTTTCGCCAGGCTTGGCACCTTGGTACAATAATTTTCCATCCCGATAGCTTTCAAGTTCCATGGTAGCTTTATCGGTTTCTATCTCAGCCAAAACTTCGCCTTTTTTAACGTCATCACCTACGTTCTTGTTCCATCCAGCTATAACGCCTTCGGTCATGGTGTCGCTCAGGCGGGGCATCAACACAACTTCTTGCACTTTGCTCAAATCCATTGCCGGAGCAGCGGATGCAGCAGGTGCGGAAGCGGCAGGAGCTGGCGCTGGAGCAGGTGATTGTGCAGGAGGGGCTGCTTCGGTTGTGGGAGCAGGTGCGGCACCATTTCCACTAACAGGAGCGTTAATCAATGCGCTAATGTCTTCACCGGCTGCACCAAAAATGGCCAGTAAGTCATCTACTTGTATTTTTTCGCCAGGTTGTGCTCCTTGGTGAAGCAATACGCCATCTTGATAACTTTCTAGTTCCATGGTGGCCTTGTCGGTTTCGATTTCGGCAAGTACATCACCTTTTTTTACACTGTCGCCAACTTTTTTGTGCCATGCGGCAATGACCCCTTCGGTCATGGTATCGCTTAGGCGGGGCATCTTTATTACTTCGGCCATTTTGGATTTACGATTTACGATTTTATAATAGGTGGGTCGGCATGGCAACCCACTTCTTTCGGGGCGTGAAAATACGGCAAAACTGTTTAGTACGGATCAATAATGGGCGGGTACATAAACTTAATAGTGTCTAAAAATACAAAGTGCTTCTTTTATAGCCGACCATTGAGAAAAGTTCAATGAATCGGCGACCAGATGGAGCCTTTTTTGACACGAATGAACACGAATAGGACGACCATATGGTTAGAATCAGTGATAACACTAAGATGGCCAAATTGTATCAATTTTTTGTTTGGTACTTTGCTAGAACTTCACGAGTTCGAGTACAAATAATTAAAATGCACATTTTCATTAAATAAATTTATTAGTTTATCGTTGTCCTTAGCTTATATATATAATCACGAAAGCCAAACGTTCACATCCACTAATTAATCAATAACCAATCCTTCCACTAAAAACTTCATCCCCTTACCTTTGCGGCCAATATGGAAATCACCGCAAAAACCGCCCAGCAGCTCCGTTTAACGGAAGCCGAGTTCGAACATATTATCAAGGCCCTTGGCCGCACCCCAAATTTTAATGAATTATGTGCTTTCTCTGGTATGTGGAGCGAGCACTGTAGTTATAAAAACTCCATCAAATGGCTCAAAACCCTCCCTCGGGACGGCGGACGTATGCTGGTGGCTGCAGGTGAAGAGAATGCAGGTCTGATGGACATTGGCGACGGTTTGGGCGTTGTGTTCAAGATAGAAAGCCATAATCACCCTTCCGCCATCGAGCCGTTTCAAGGTGCTGCCACAGGTGTTGGTGGTATCCATCGGGATATTTTTACCATGGGTGCCCGGCCAATCGCCTCACTGAACAGTTTGCGTTTCGGTAATTTAGAAGAAGCCAAGACACAACATCTTTTGGCTGGCGTAGTACACGGCATCGGTCATTATGGTAACTGTTTTGGTGTGCCAACTGTTGCCGGTGAAGCATATTTCGAAAGTTGCTATCATACCAATCCTTTGGTAAATGCCATGAGCGTGGGTATTGTGGAAAATGGAAAAACGATTAGCGCTACTGCGGAAGGCGAAGGCAATCCTATTTTTATTGTAGGTAGCGCCACGGGTAAAGATGGTATTGGTGGGGCGAGTTTTGCATCTGCAGATATTACTGCTGAAAGTGCACAAGATCTACCCGCCGTTCAAGTGGGTGATCCTTTTCAGGAAAAGAAATTGTTAGAAGCCTGTTTGGAGTTGATTGATACTGGCTCCATTGTAGGTATGCAGGATATGGGTGCAGCAGGCATTATTTGCAGTACGGCCGAAATGAGTGCGAAAGGAAAAGTTGGGATGAAAATTGACTTGAGCAAAGTGCCTACCCGTCAAAAAAATATGAAGGCTTGGGAATTGCTGTTGAGCGAAAGCCAAGAACGTATGTTGATTTGTGTGAAAAAGGGAGAGGAGAAAGCAGTGTTGGATATTTTTGAAAAATGGGATCTGCCATGCGAGCAAATCGGAGAGGTTACTACCACTGGATTGCTCGATTTTTATATGGATGGAGAATTACAAGCATCCTTGCCTGCGGAATTATTGGTATTGGGTGGTGGTGCTCCGGTATACGACCGTGAGTATACAGAACCAAAATATTTGATACAACAACAAGCGTTTGATGCCAGTTCCATTGAAGTGCCGAGCGACTTGAAAGCGACTGCCGAGCAATTGATACAAATACCAAACATTGCCTCTAAAAGGTGGATTTATACACAATATGATAGCATGGTTGGTACCGGGAACACCAGTACCAACGAACCAAGCGATGCAGCCATTAGTTTAATCAAAGGCACCACCAAAGGCATTGCGATGAGCGTGGATTGCAACAGCCGATACGTGTATGCGAACCCGTATGTAGGCGCCATGGTAGCAGTGAGCGAAGCTGCCCGCAACATTGTATGCAGTGGTGGCGAGCCTTTGGGCGTAACCAATTGCCTCAACTTTGGCAATCCTTATGATCCTGAAGTGTATTGGCAATTTGTAAATGCTATCAAGGGCATGGGTGAGGCTTGTCGCAAGTTCAATACGCCGGTTACAGGTGGCAATGTTAGTTTCTATAACCAAAATCCTGACGGGCCGGTGTACCCGACCCCAACGATTGGTATGGTGGGTTTGTTGGATGATGTACGCAACAAAATGACGCTGGATTTTAAAAATGAAGGCGATGTGATTGTGTTGATAGGAAACAGTCGCAACGACATCAATTCATCTGAATATTTACATAAGATACATGGCGTAGAGTTTTCGCCAGCGCCGCATTTTGATATAGATGAAGAATTTTTATTGCAACAAGTAATCACAGGTTTGATCAAAAATAAAAGCATCGTTTCGGCACACGATATAAGTGAAGGAGGTTTGTTTATTACCCTTTGCGAAAGTGGTTTTAAAAGAGGTTTCGGTTTCAATATTACCAATAACGACGAAATTAGGGCCGATGCTTACCTTTTTGGTGAAGCGCAAAGCCGTGTGGTAGTGTCGGTAAGTAAAGGCGATTTAGCAGGATTAGAAACGACCCTCAAATCGCTGGATGCATCGTATTCTGTTATTGGTGAAGTAACGGCCAGCGAAGTATCTATTGGCAATTCCGATTGGGGATCAATCAATACATGGAAGGATTTATACGACACAGCCATCGAAAAATACCTGCAAAAGGAAGTAACCGTTTAATATCAACGTCTTGGACAAACAATCGACAATCATCGTTACGGGTGCGGCTGGCTTTATCGGTAGCTGTATGGTACAATATCTGAACGAACAAGGGTTTATCAACTTGATATTGGTAGATGATTTTGGGGTAGAAGAAAAGCGGGTGAACTGGCAGCACAAACATTTTGCACATGTGGTGGAAAGGTATAACCTGTTCGACTGGTTGGCTTTGTACGATGAAAAAGTCGATTTTATCTTTCACTTGGGTGCACGTACGGATACAGCTGAATTTGATTACAGCATCCATCAAGCGTTGAATGTTGATTTCTCGGAGGATATATGGAAGTATTGTACGACGCACCAGGTGCCATTGGTATATGCATCGTCCGCTGCTACATATGGTGATGGAGACTTAGGATACAAGGATGACCATGAAATCATCAATCAATTGCACCCTTTGAATCCTTATGGGGTTAGCAAGAACGAATTTGATAAGTGGGTGTTGGAACAAATTGAGACAAACGACAACCCAAAAGAACCACCATTTTGGGCTGGACTGAAGTTTTTTAACGTGTATGGCCCTAATGAATACCACAAGGGACGTATGGCCAGCGTTATTTGGCAGTCGTTCAACCAAATCAAAAAAAATGGCTTGGTAAATTTGTTCAGAAGCCACCGGCCAGCGTTTGAGGATGGAGAACAACTAAGAGATTTTATATACGTAAAAGATGTTATTAAAGTGATGTATTGGTTGATGGAAAACGAAGCTACTGCGCCATCGGCCATTTACAATTTGGGAACTGGTACTGCTCGCAGTTTTTACGATCTGGCAGTCGCTACATTCCATGGTTTGAATCTGGAACCGAACATTGCCTTTGTCGATATGCCAGCAGACATCCGGGACAAATACCAATATTTTACTGAAGCAGATATGCAGAAGTTAAAGGATGCCGGCTACGAAGCATCCTTCTATTCTTTGGAAGAGGGCGTGGATGATTATGTAAGAAATTATTTGGCCAAAGGGAAAGAAATCTATTAAGCTTTGTTGGAAGGCTCGTTAGATGCTAGAAAATCTTTATGGAACATCCAAAAACATTGTTGGAAATAATAGGTCTACTGAAGAGCCGCGTTTCGTATTTCCAAGGAAATTTAAAGTACGATAGTTACTTTCTATTTGAGTATCAAGCGGGGAGGAAAATTATGAATATTGCAACTGGTGCTGATTTAGCTGACTCCGATTTTATCGCAATACAAAAAATTTACAATAAGACAGCGAGAATCGGGCAGGACAATAGCATTGGTTGGTATGATTTCGGAGTGTTTCTTCACTTTTTCTTTTCTATATATGGAAAAAAAGATGAACTGGACTTTGGTTCTCGCTTGAGATGAGCACTGGCAAAAAACATTCAACGGGAAAGAATCTATCAAGCCTGTTCGGTATAGCTTTCAGGCGTATAAGTAACCCGAGCGAAATTTTTCGTAAGCAATTCTGTTCCGATTACTTTTCCGCTTTGGAATTTTAATATTTTCTCTCTCCAGATTTCATTTTTACGAAAGAATCGACCTTCGATTTTTAAAAATTGATGGTCTTTTTCTATTACATGGTAGGCGTAATCCAGTTCTTGGTCGATGCGGAGTTCGCCTTCCAAGCATTTGTCGGAGAACCATAAGTTAATTTGAAATGTATGCATTGTGTTATTGGTAAACTGATAGTCCCGATAGTTGTAAAAAACGGTAGCGCCACTTCCAAAAGGTAGCACCCTGCCATCGTCTGGAAAAGGGTCGAAAGAATGGTGGTAACGTTCTGTAACCGTAAGTGGACTATGGATAACCAGCCAATGAATGAGATTCGATATCTGACAAATGCCACCGCCGATGCCGGCCCTCGCTTCGCCAAAAGATAATTCCATGCCCAGTAAATAGCCTTTTCTTTTATTGGGATAGCCGACCAGTTTGCAGAAAGAAAAGGTTTCATTCGGTCGTATGATGATTCCATTTATCTGCTTTGCGGCGATATGCAGGTTGGTTACTTTGTTTATTTGCAACTGCATATTATTTTCACCAAGCTTTTTAAGCAGTACCGATTGATGTTTTTTTATGCGGAATGGAAAGTTTTCGGTGGAGCGTTTGGAAGCATATTTCTTGTTGTCAAAAATCCATTCCACATAGCGCTTGCTACGCCTGGCCCATACAGCCAAGAAATACAATGCTGGATGGCGCTGACTCAATAATTTTCTTTGCTTCACCAATGGTAATTAGTTGAGAAGTTTTTACAATAAATAAGCTCCTGTTATTTCCTCGCCTGCTGTTTCTACAAAAATGTGCTCTTGTAAGGTGGTGGCTATGCTTAGGCCCACATAATCTGCTTGAACGGGGAAGGCTTTGTGGGTTCTTTCTACCAACACCAAGGTTTGTATCTTTTTAGGATATGATGATAAAAAAGCTTTTAGGGCGTAGGTCATGGCCTTGCCGCTGTTGGCTACATCGTCTATCATTACTACTACTTTATTATCAAAATTGGTAGCGGGTTCTATTGTGATGTCGCCGGGATGTTTTTTATCTAACGATAGTGCAATCACGTCTACTGGGCAGCTGCATTCTTGTTGCAAAAGCGGTAATAATTTAGCAGCGATCACACTGCCGTTGTCTTTGATGCCGGCCAAGATGATATGGTCGGCGTCGGTATTGCGCTCTGCTATTTCTAGCGCCATGCGTTGTAATTTGCGGGTAACAAGTGCCTGATCGAGAATGTATTTTTTCACCAATAGAAATTTATGGTTGGCAAGATAAAACAAAGCGCTGTTTGAAAGTAAATGGCTTTGCATAACGATACTAAATGATAGACAAGTTTGCAAAAAGCACTTGGTTGGATGTATAACAATATATGCAGAAAGGAATACGAGTATCAAAAAGTACGCTGGTCGCTAAGCTGCGTGAGTGATTGGCAGTAGTAGCCCGTAAAGCGGCGTGGAGTTTCGGCATAGCGAAGCCTGGGTATAGCATCGCCGCTGCGGACTACTACAGAAAGCACGACACCGATGGCCGCGAAATAGGATTTATTTCATTAGACGACATTAAGGCCAGCGGTGGCACGCCACAAAGAAAAAGTATTAAAATCAGTAAATATTATTTGCGAACTGGATTATACTCATACGCTACTTCGAACGGAACGTTCTTTAGCGAAGGTGGCAACATGCCGATGTTTAGGTCTTTCTTTTGAGGCGTGGGCTCGCAAACAGAATATTTGCTGCCTTTATAATCAATGGTTTTGCCAAAGGGTTTATCGAATTTTACGGCAATTGTCACGTGCGTGGGATAGATCAACGTAATCATCGGTAAATTGTATATTTCTTTGGTTAGATAAAAAAATAAGGCCGCTCTATCCTCGCAGTCGCTATGGTCGTAAAGTAAGGTCTGCTCCGGGCTCAGTCTTTTTTCTTTGCCGAAATTATCTAGGTCTTTCTCAAAAGCAAATGCATAACGGGTGAAACGCATAAGGTAATCCACACCATCTTTTAAGCTCATGCCTTGAAGGGTGTTCTTAAGCTGTGGAATCAACGATCCATAAGTTTCCTTGCTCATGGGAATATTGAAAAATGACTCATAATCAACCACTGGATAATTGGCAAAGATGTTTTTCACCTGCGGGTTCAGCATAATGTTAAAGTGATATTCCTTATCGGCATATACAAAACGCAAGTCTTTTTGGGCATAGTTGGCGGCCCTAAAATTGGGCATTTGAGTTACTTTATAAGAGAAGGAATGGGTAGCGACCGACGCTGGCAAGGACACCACCGCAAAGCTGTCTTTTGCAAAATCTATATTTTTATAATCGTGATAATTGAGGCACACGTACTGTTTTCCATCGATGGTATGGTAAGGAATGTCATAAATGTTTTCATTGGTTTGAATGTAGAGCAGCAGCTTGTTGTTGCCACAGCTTAAGGAAGCATCGTAACCCGATTGCGCCAATAAGAACCATTTATATAAAGTATATCGGTTATAGTTTATCGCTTTTGGGCTGATGCGTTCTGCAGTGGAGCGTATCAACTGGAAATACAACCAGTCGTCGAGTTGCAATTTTTCTTTAAAATAAAGAAGTTTTTGTATCAAGGGATGGTACTCGGTCTGTTGGATGGACCGATAAAAAGCTTGTATGGTTTCAGGGCTAGGTTCGGTTTCGAAAGGGATGGCCGACATGTTCGAGAGTTCTAGCTGGATGCTATCTCCGTAAAAATCGAAACGTAATGGTTGCGCATTTAGTTGTGCATGTAGGCTCGACAGCGGCAGGCTGGCAATAAGTATTATTAATAATATGGTCAATCTTGTCTTCACTTGGCAATCAATCCCCCTAAAACTACATAAACTTAACAATTTGGTAATATTAAGTTTTAGAGGGAATGATTTTTTGCCGGTAAGAGGGTAAGTTGAAAAAAGAGCAAGTGATTGAAATGGATAGTTTTTGCCTTTACGTAATATTAACCAGGCCAAAAACGCAGTATTACCTATTTCAACGGATGGTTGCATGTTTCTAGGCATTGGTTACATTCGCAGCCGATGGAACCATTGTCGCTACGTTTTGCAAAAACCATACATATCTGGATCGCTACGGCATTGTTGCTGTTAGCTTCAGCCATTTTCTTGTTGACCCACGAAAAGGCGGCTGGGTATTTAATGATGGTTCCTTACCACAACCCTACGCTTGACGTGCTGGTGAGCTGGTTTACGTATATAGGCGATGGCATTTTTGTGCTGATATTGGCGGTTGTATTTTTCGTTTACAAACAAAAGCGGCTTGCACTTTTAGTGGTAGCTTCCTTTTTATTGTCGGGATTGCTAGTCCAAATTCCTAAAAACCTAATTAGTGCTTCCAGGCCGGCTGTTTACTTTCATGAGTTAGGTCAATCTTTTTACATTATTCCACATGTAACCTTAACAGCTAGTAAATCCAGCTTCCCGAGCGGGCATACCGCTACTATTTTCGCTTTTATAAGCATATTGGTTTTGTGGTTTCCAAAAAGTAAATGGAACCCGCTTTGGCTCATGATTTCTTGTGCGGTAGCCTATTCCCGGTTGTATTTGGGCAACCATTTTTTGATTGACGTAATGGCTGGCGCCTGCATCGGCATCTTTTCTGCCTTTTTAACGTACCACATCGTGTTTAAACAAGTAAAGCGGCGAAAACAGAAATAATCCAACATTTTTCTTGGTTTTTATAGTGTAGATGCAACTAAATGACTTTATTTTTCCTCTATCTGGAAATTTTAAAAAAAACACTAGTCATGCATTTATTACAAGTACTTCAAACCTCCGTTGATTTTGTAGACAAGATTAAAGTGATGGCCATTGATTATGCGCCGAAGCTTTTAGGAGCCATTGTCGTTTTTATTATTGGCTCTTGGCTGATAAAAAAAGTAAGCCATATTATAACCAAGTTAATGACCCGCAAACAGTACGAACCTTCTTTGCAGGGCTTTTTACTTTCGCTGTTCAAAGTGATGATGAACGTGTTGCTTATCTTGACCGTTGCCGGGATGATTGGCATCAACACCACATCTTTTGCAGCATTGTTGGCCGGAGCGGGTTTGGCTATTGGCGCCGCACTTAACGGTACACTAGGCAATTTGGCCGGCGGTGTGATGATGCTCGTATTTAAACCGTTTAAGGTTACGGATATGATCGAAGCGCAAGGTGTAGTGGGCATTGTAAAGGAAATGGGCATTTTCAGCACCACGATATTATCGCCAGAGAACAAAACGATTTTCGTTCCCAATGGCCCACTTTCTACCGGAACGATTACCAACTACACCACGGCCGGTTATTTGAGGGTAGATTTATCGATGGCCATAGCTCCTAATATGGATATAGAAAAGGCAAGGGCGGCTGCTGTCGCTGCAATGTTGACGCATCCAAAAACGTTAAGAACGCCTGCTCCGGAAGTAAGTGTTTTAAAAGTGGGTGATGGTATGGTAACCTTGGCTATTCGTCCTTATACCACACAGCCAGATTATTGGGACGTGTATTTCGGCACACAGGAACTGGTTAAAAAAGCTTGGGATGCAAATGGTATAGAAGGGCCGACGCCGCATCGGGTAATCATCAATAAATAAAAAAGTGAAAATTTAAATTAAAATAAAAAATAGAAAGTGCGTGACTGTGAGGTTGCGTACTTTTTGTTTTGAGTTAGAAATGGAGCTGCTTACCTGTGCGAGGGCGGCCATGATGAACGTTCATAGAACGAGGTGCATTGGTCTTGATGCGGTTCAAAATAATTCCTGAAAAGGAACTGTCAGTTTTATGTTGTCAGGAATTATTTCCTGACAAGAAATTCCTGACAGAGTTGTCAGCTTTTCATTTTTGAAAGCAAAAAGCTGACAGGCATTATTTATATTATTTTAACCTACGACAATTGAAACAAAAGCCTATAAAGCGGGAACTTAAAACGGGCATGTTTGCCGACATTACCAAGCTTACAGGTGTTAGCAAGGCTGATTGGAGCACCTTGTTGAAAATAGATGCCAGTCTGCTTACGCATTTTGAGGCTAATAAAAGGTCGTTGCCCAGCCGGGCCATGTTGCCATTGGTTACGGTGTATGCCAAAAAGAACGAGGTAAAACAAATGTTGGCGGTGCCTAGTACCAATGATGCGGAAAAGAAAAAATTATTATTTATTGCAGAAGGATACAAATTGGAATGTGACCAACTAAAAGATAAATTGGCGGCTATGCAGCTTCGGTTCGAGCAAGCGCAAAATATGTTGCAGTTGTTGAAATTGCCGATTTTTCAATATCCATTCGATGGAGAACTGACACCAAGAACAATTAGATGGATAGATAATCAGCAATATTATGCGGAAGAAAAAATTGCTAGCAGTGGTTGGTTCGAGCAGAAGAAGTTGATGTTAAAGATTGCTTCGTTGGAGCATGATAGTAGCATGTATGAGGCGGCGGCCGAGGAGATACATGTGGCGGCAAAGGAATAAGAGGTCAAGAATATATTTTTTCTAGGTCTTTATGAAATTACTGCAATTTGCTCATCTGCCAACAAAGCATAGTCTATGAAATACTTTTTTTTAGTACCCCTTTGTTTGTTGTTTAGTGTTGGCCATGGCCAAAATGTACTTGGTAAAATATCTGATTGCGAACATACTGCCTGCTTGATAGGTGCCATGAAAGCTGCCACAAATCAACGTGGAGAGGATGAGCCATTACCCACAACCAAGCTTTCTCAAAGAGGTTTTTTTATTTTAGTAGATACCAATGATAAGACCAACAACTTTGTTTCTGTCCTAGAATCTGGTGTGAGACATGATCAGTACACGGAGCGAGATTCAGCGCTGATGGGGTTGATTGTAGCAGACTGGAAAACGTTATCGAAGAAGGAAAAGCTAGAAAAAATGGCTGAGCTGTCACGGCGAAATATTTTGCGGGCTGATTCGATACATGAAGCCAATCAAGGGAAAATCCAAGTACGTTTGATCAACAATTCAACCGATACCATTGCCATGCAGATGCAGGATTGGGCCTATATCTGTGTATTGCAGGCGCTCACAAAGAATAATGAATGGATGCCTGTACAGTATTGGAATTTTAGTAAATGTGGCAACAGTTATCACCACAAGTATATTCTTCCAAAATCTGCTACTTCATTTGTGGTAGATGTGCCTAATAGTGGCAATCAAAAAACAAAATTGCGGTTCAAAATTTTAGGGAAAAGTGAGTTTTATTATTCCAATGAATTTTCAGGAAAGATTAATGATTGTGAATTCGTTGAGAACCGTTCAAAGTATCCTGGAACAACCTTCAAAAGTGAGCCCAGCTATAAACTGGATACAATGCGGACTGTAGTATATGGGTTATTTTAAATTTTTTTATCTATCAAAATTCTTCTTTTCATTATTCACCAACATCCACTTCGCTGTTTCGTACAATGCAGTGGTGAGTTTGCTCCATTTTAATTTTAAGGAATCTTGCACCGTTTGCGTTGGCATTTGCTGGCCAATAAACAATGGATACAATTGCTCTTGCGGAAATCGGATATTCTTGACGAAATAAAAAGAGTCGCTTACAAAACCAATTTTGCCTTCATCATGATGGATGGTAAAGGCACCGTTCACCGTTTTTTTAGGATCCAACACGTCCCTACCAAGCGTGGAATTTGTATACGGCATGTGAATAAGACCAGAAAGTGTAGGTAAAATGTCAATTTGAGAAACGATTTCTTTGTGCCAAGCTGGTACCAATAATTTGGGTGCATAAAATAATAGGGCAATATGCTCATCGCTCAATCGGGCATCCGTCCAGCAATCTGCATACAAAGATTTTGCATTGCCCGCTACGCCATGATCACCTGTAAAAATGAAAATGGTGTTCTCGAACCAAGGCTGTTTTCTGGCATTTTCTATAAAACTTTTAAAGGCATAGTCGCTATAACAAAACGCTTGATATTCATCCTGGCTAGCAAAACCGTATTTGTGTAAAGTATCATCTGGTATTTGCTTTTGAACGAAATCCACATCCCCCACAGGAATGGTAAAAGGCCTATGGTTATCTGCTGTTTGGATGATGGAAAAAAATGGTTTTTTCTTCGTATTTAAAACCTGGATTGATTCTTTGAAAAGGTCTTTATCGCTGATGCCCCAAACGTTTACAGGTTTGGACGTATAAGAGCCTTCTTCATGTATGGTCAGGTCGTTTATATTTTCTAACAAACCCCTGAAATTGCTAAACTCGCTGCTGCCGCCGATAAAATAATCTTTATCGTACCCTTCAAAATC
>Ga0247739_10000550_pt1 | contig 13203 bp, 9 predicted proteins | sample UWRJL058202B2_FD_180943 | JGI IMG/M metagenome (GOLD analysis project Ga0247739, IMG submission 180943) | Plant litter microbial communities from Arlington Agricultural Research Station in Wisconsin, United States - UWRJ-L058-202B-2 | ecosystem: Environmental > Terrestrial > Plant litter >...
CTGTCTGGCGCGAACCGGTTAAGCAATTAGCGAATATGAGCAATGCTGACAAGCGTAAAGCAATTGCCTTAATCACTAAAAAATATAATTCCAGAGAAGAACTTTTTCTATGGAAACCTTATGAAAGATCCCTGAGTAAGCTTATTGAGGATATGCATTATGATGCGGAAGCACTAAGCAGCAAACTGACTATTTTTCGCAGTGGAGGGAGCGATTATATAGAAATTCAGTACGAAGCAGAAGATCCTGACCTGGCGGCTTATGTTATTAACACGCTCAGCCAGGTATTTATATCAAATAATTCTTCCCGGATAGCCGGCAATAATAAAAGGACAACTGACTTTCTGCTAAAATTCATGATGCAAAAGCGGATTGAATTGAATGGAAGTATGAATGCCCTTAAAAATTTCAAAATCCAAAACAGGGTATTAAATTTAAATGAACAGGCAAAAAGTATTTATGGTCAAATGGCCGACTATGAATCAAGAAAAGAAATAGCGCAAAAGGATATTACTGCTTATTCGGCTGCGATTGCAAATATTGATAAAAAGTTTGATCCTGCCGATAGAAAATACTTTGAAAGTGCCTTGACAGAAATTAATGAAAGTATCATTTTTAATAAGAGAAGCCTGAGAGAACTGAATGAAAAATATATTCTGAGCAACTTCAATCCAAAAATTAAATTTAGCCTTGATTCACTAAGAAGTGTATTAACCGGGCAAATTGATGCTGCTTCAGATAAGTATGTTTACAATCCAATGTCTGTAAAGCAGGATCTGGTTACGCAAAAGTTAGGCATGGAAATATCCAGGGATCTGGCTAAAAACAGCGTTTCTTCCATTCAAGGCGAACTCGACAGATTGAACAAAAAATTTGACGGCCTGGTACCAAATGAGGCAAAAATACAGGAATTCGAGACTCAGATTGATATTGCTAATAAGGAATATATCAGCGCTTTGCAACGGTATAACGACGCAAGTCTTGAATTCAGTTTTCCGGTTTATCTGAGTTTGATTGAAAAGGCAATGCCAGGAGAAATACAGTCTTCTAAAAAAATGGTACTTGTCATTTTATCCGGGGTAATCAGTTTTACTTTCTGCGTATTTGTATTTTTTATCCTGTTTTATCTCGACAAATCGATCCGTTTTCCTTTGGAACTCGCAAATGCAACGGACAGGCCAGTTTTGGGTTATCTTAATACACTTGATAAAGATATTAATCTGGTCATTTCAGATATAAATTCCTCGGATGAAAAACCGGTCAGGCTGTTTAAAAACCTCATACGGTCGATACGTTATGAACTGGATAATGACCTTAGCGATCCTAAAATTATTGCCGTAACCAGTCTTTATGACGGCGTTGGGAAAACCTCTATTGTAGTAGCACTAGCATGGGCTTTTTCGAAAATCAATAAAACTGTACTGATTATTGACGGCAACTTTGCACAGCCTGATATTTCGAAATTAAATCCGGAGTCAATACCGCTGGAAAATTTCCTTAGAAACGATATTTCTTTTGAAGCCGCACCTGGGCAGATCAGTATCATGGGCAATAAAGGTGGCGATGTTTCCTTGCTTGAATTAGCAGATGATAAGCAGATCAGTCACAAAATACAGTTATTAAAATCACAATTTGATATTATTCTGGTTGAAACTGATTCATTAACTGCGATGAACAAAGCAAAAGAATGGATCACTTTTGCTGACCGGGTGGTGGCAGTTTTCTCAGCAGGGCGTTCTTTATCCAGTTCAGACCAGAGCAAAATTCAGTATCTGGTTAATCTGGAAGATAAATTTGCAGGCTGGATTTTAAATAGCACAATGGACATTCCGGAACAGGCAGGTAAGGTTGGTAAATTAATGGATGTATGAAAATAATTCAATACATATGGTGGTTTTTACAGTTTGCAATCGGATTTAATCTGATTTTCCCTGTTGTTCTTTTATTGATATATATAGTAAGGCAACTTTTTAAAATAACAGATAAAATTTCCGCCGGGCCGCAAGAGCCGGACTATGCAATTATTGTAACAGCTTATGAACAAACCCAGCAGCTGAATTCAGTAGTTGGTTCGTTACTAAAATTAAATTATGCGAATTATCATATTTATGTTGTTGCTGATAAATGTGATATCAGCAATCTTCATTTTCCTGGGGAAAGAGTACTGCTTCTTCGTCCGGAACAAACGCTTGGCAGTAATACGAGATCCCATTTTTATGCCATTAGAAATTTTATCCGGTCTCATTCGCATCTCACTATTATCGACAGTGATAACCTGACGGATGCCAATTATCTTAATGAACTCAATGTCTATTTCAGCCGTGGTTTTGAGGCAGTGCAAGGAGTTAGAAAAGCTAAAAATCTGGATAGTACTTATGCCTGTCTGGATGCAGCGCGAGACATTTATTATCATTTTTACGACGGTAAAGTTCTTTTTGGCTCAGGTTCGTCTGCTACATTAGCGGGTTCCGGGATGGCTTTTACAACTTCACTTTACCAAAAATGCCTAGGTAATCTGGACGTAACCGGCGCCGGATTCGACAAAGTTCTTCAGGATGGCATTGTGAGTCGTGGTTACCGGATTGCATTTGCAGAAAATGCTGTGGTTTATGATGAAAAAACAAGCGGGACTGACCAGCTTGTAAATCAGAGAGCGCGCTGGATAAATACCTGGTTTAAATATTTTTATTTAGGGTTTAAAATTTGCCTCAAAGGCCTTATAAATTTCAGTCCGAACCAGTTTATTTTTGGGCTTGTGTTGCTTAGGCCACCTTTATTTATATTCCTTTTGCTTTCTGTTTTGTTTCTTTTTATCAATTTATTCATTTCAATACCACTAGCAATTGGCTGGTTTGCAGCATTGGCCATCTTTGTGACAGGATTTTACGTTTCATTGAAAAATTCAGAAACGGATCCGAGAATTTACCATTCATTGGTAAACATCCCCAGGTTTATATTTTTTCAGGTTACAGCGCTTCTTAAATCGGGAAGAGCAAATCAGATTTCGGTAGCAACACGGCATGGAGACACTGCTCAGAAAATAACAGCCCTCAACAAAAATGAAAATTTATCCTGATAAAATTGAGAAGAAGGCAAAAATCAGTTTTGAGCATTTGACTTCCATTCAAAAGAAATCGCGGCAGGTTGCTTTATTGCTTGCTTTCGTCAGCGTATTTATATTCTTTTTTAAAATCTTATTTTTTTAAGTGGAAAAAGACCTTCAGATTTTTGTGAAGAACAGGCAGGCAACCAATCAAACTTTGGGAGGCATGTTCAGGCAATTGTTTTGGGTGGATAAGCTCAGTAACCCAGCCGGACTGTTAATACTGCTTTCGGTATCTGTGGTTTTTGGTGTTCTCATAGCTTACAAAGGCGTTCTTGCCGTAGGTCTTATAGTAGTAGCCATGTTTGCGCCGCCGGTAGTATATGGAATTGTAGCTTATCCCCGGTTCGGAATTTCAGTATTGCTTGTATTTGCGTATCTGCTGTTTTTTATCATGAAAGCAGGGATCAATTTTCCGATGGGAACACTCATGGATGGAATTCAGGTACTGCTCATTCTGGGTTTTTTTATACGCCAGAGAAAGCACCGGGACTGGAGTGTTTTTAAGGGGCCGGTCAGTATGATGATCCTAATATGGATTGGTTTCAATATCATTCAGGTGGCCAATCCGGCAGCAGAGTCAAGACTAGCCTGGTTGTATACAATAAGATCTGTAGCAGCTGTCATGCTGATGTATTTTATATTTGTTTATCAAATCCGAACGATCAAAGCAGTTCGTAACATTTTGAAATTATGGGTCGGACTTTCCATTTTTGCGGCACTTTATGCTTACAAACAGGAATATATCGGGTTTTCGGCATCAGAAGATGCCTGGCTTCATTCAGATCCTGATATTGCAGGACTATTGTTCATAGGCGGTCATTGGCGCAAATTTTCTATTTTTTCTGATCCGGTAGCTTTTTCATACAATATGGTCGTTAGCAGTATTCTCTGCATTGGCCTGCTTACCAATGCAAAGAAATTTTGGGAAAAAGTAATTCTCGTCATCCTGATTATACTCTTTTTAACTGCCATGTTATTTTCCGGAACGAGAGGTGCATACGTTTTGGTGCCAGCCGCCATGGTACTTTTCCTGATTCTCCGTTTTAGCAGAGATGTAATGATTGGTGGAATTGTAGCCGCTTTTTTTATTGTTTTTCTGATCTTTGTGCCAACATCCAATCAAAATATACTACGTTTTCAAACCGCTTTTAAGCCTTCTGATGACGCATCTTTCAAGGTCAGGACTGCCAATCAAAAACGTATTCAGCCTTATATTCTGACACATCCGATCGGTGGTGGTTTGGGAGCTACGGGTGCATGGGGGAGCCGTTTTTCACCTAATAGTTATCTGGCAAGTTTTCCTCCCGATAGCGGGTATGTCCGTGTTGCAGTCGAATTGGGCTGGATTGGGCTGCTGATTTTCTGCTTTCTGGTATTTTTTATCTTACGGGAGGGAATTAATAACTATTTTACCATTGCAAACCCAGAGTTAAAAACATACTGTTTGGCCGCATTGCTGATGGTTTTTGCTTATAATATTGGGAATTATCCCCAGGAAGCGCTAGTGCAATTTCCTTCAAATATTTATTTTTATGTTACGGCTGCACTTATTAGTATTACCAAGCGGATTGATGACAATGAAATTAATTTGTTAAAGAAAGTAATATGAAAATTGCACATTTGATATTGGCTCATTCCGCACCTCTGCAATTGGAAAGACTAATTGATAGATTAACTCATAAAAACGCATATTTTTTCATTCATATCGATGAAAAAATAAGTATTAATTCATTTAATTTTCTTGCTGCCAAACAAAGAGTTTATTTCATTAAAGAGCGTGTTAAAGTTAATTGGGGCGCTTATAGTATTGTTCAGGCAACTATTAATGGTTTTCAGGCCATTGCTAAATCCGGTCTGGGAATAGATTGTATCAATTTGTTGAGCGGTTCCGATTATCCTTTAAAATCAACAGAAGAGATTCATGCTTATTTTACCCAACATTCCGGACAAAATTTCATGCAATATCAATTGGTAAATGAGGAATGGCATGAGGCGATTCCACGTTTACAAAAATATCATTTAACCAACTATTCTTTTCCTGGAAGATATGTTGTCCAAAATTTGATAAACCGACTGACTACTGACAGAATTATGCCTGATAATCTGGTAGCAGTCGGGCGCTCCCAATGGATGAGCATTACCATGGAAGCAGTCAATTATATACTTCATTATCTGGAAACACATCAGCAGGTAGTCCGTTTTTTTAAATTTACCTGGGCCCCGGACGAAATTATTTTTCAAACAATCCTGTATAATTCTGATTTCAGGGGAAGTTTAGTTAATGATAATTTAAGATATATTGATTGGTCAGCTGGCAAAGCAAGTCCAAAAAATCTTGTCGGGGAAGATCTTGAAAAGCTTATTGTTTCAAATAAATTATTTGCCAGGAAGTTTGAATTTTCAACTCAGACAGGAATAATTGATAGGCTGGATGAGAGGATTCAAAAACCAGAAATGACAGACGATAATGAAATCTAGTATGAAACTTTCTATTCATCCATAAGCAAACTTAATTAATGGATATTATTATTACGGGACAGCAAGCATGGGATGTAGAAATTGGGAGTAATTGTAAAAATATTGCACTGGAATTTAGTAAAAATCACAGGGTTTTATATGTTAATTCTGCATTGGACCGCATTAGTTTGATGAAGAAAGGTAATGATCCCATGATCATGAAACGGAAGGATGTCATTGACAAAAAATGCAGTGGAATTGAAAAAATACAGGATAATTTATGGGTTCTGTATCCCGACCGTATTATTGAGTCAATTAACTGGATTCCTTCCAATTTTATATTCAATGTGCTTAACAAAAGGAATAATAAAATTTTTGCCAAAAGTATTGGTGAGGCAGTAAGGCAGCTGGGTTTTCAGGATTATATACACTTCAATGATAATGATATGTTCAGAAGTTTTTATCTCAAAGACTATCTGAAACCCAAACTTTCCATTTATTACTCCCGTGATTATATGCTGGCAGTCGATTACTGGAAAAAGCACGGAACCTTACTTGAACCGCAGCTCATTGCCAAAAGTGATATTTGTGTTGCCAACTCTACATACTTAGCAGATTACTGTAAAAAATATAACGACAAATCTTATTACATAGGCCAGGGATGCGACCTTGAGATTTTTTTGGATGGAATTACCAAGGCAGAGCCCGCAGATATATTACCTGTAAGTAAGCCAAGGATAGGTTATGTAGGCGCGCTGCAAAGTCTTCGGCTGGATCTTGATTTGCTTCGTTACATTGCAGTAACCCGTCCGGACTGGAATTTGTTATTGGTTGGTCCTGAGGATGATACGTTTCGGGTAAGTGATTTACATCAATTGCCCAATGTTATTTTTATGGGCTCAAAAAGTATAGAAGAACTGCCGGCATACATTAATTCTTTTGACGTCTGCCTTAATCCTCAATTGCTTAATGAAGTAACAATTGGAAATTATCCACGTAAAATTGATGAATACCTGGCTGTTGGAAAACCTGTGGTAGCTACCAAAACGGATGCAATGAGCGTATTTGCTGACTATGTCTATCTTGGAAAAACAGAGGAAGATTATGTAGCGCTAATTGAACGTGCATTGGCAGAAAATACCACTTCCAGGGCAGACGACCGACGCATTTTTGCAAGTACTCATACCTGGGAAAACAGCGTAGGAGAACTTTACAAAGCGATAAATAATGCGGTTGTTACTTCTTAAATACTTTGTTCTGTCTGTAATACTTTCAATTGGAATAAACCAAGTTCTGATTCTGCTTTAAGATCTTCTAATTTCTTAATCATATCGTCATGCCATGATCCCTGTTTAAGTATAGCTTCGATTTCTTTATACTTATTTGCGGTTGCCAATAAGCCAACTGAAAACAGTGATGAACGGAATTTATGAATAGACTGACGTAGATTTTCCAAATCCCGGGAGCCAGCCGATTGACCGATAGCAATTAACTGAATCAGGCTTTCGTCTTCAAACATTACTATGAGCTCGTCACGTAGTTCATTATCACCTCCTGTTATTTCAAAAAGGTAATTCAGGTCTAAAATTTTATCTGGCATATTGTTAAGGTTAGCAGGAAGGATTTCTTTTGGCGGTGCTGGTTCAGGATTTTCTTTATTTCCCAAATGAGCAATCGTATAAAGTAATTCCTTTTCTTTAAATGGTTTTGAAATATAACTATTGGCACCTATGCTGAGGCATTCTTCTTTTTCACCTACCATGGCATGGGCCGTCATGGTAATAATGGGTATTGTCTTAGATATTGTACTCCTGATTTCTTTAATAGCCGTATAGCCATCCATAACAGGCATTTGAATATCCATAAGTATGAGGTCAAACTCTCTCTGTTTTAATATTTCCAGAGCCTCTAATCCATTGCCAACAACTGTAAGTGAAATATTTATTCTCTCAAAAATGGCTTGTAAAAGTTTCTGATTGAGTGAGTTATCTTCTGCTGCCAGGACCCGTAACGACGAAAGGGATGTAGAAATGTCGATGTCTTTTTCCATGTCATCGTTCAGCACTACGTCGGTTATCACCTTCATGGGGAACTCCATTGTAAAGGTGCTGCCTTTTCCTACTTCGCTGTGCAGTTGTATGGTTCCATCCAATATATCCACAAGCGACTTAACAATACTTAATCCGAGCCCCGTGCCGCCAAATATCCTTGTTGTGCTTTCGGAGGCCTGTACAAACCGGTTGAATACTTCTTTCAATTTGTCCTGTGGAATTCCAATTCCTGTGTCCTGTACAGTAAACCTTATAATTTGAAAACCGCTGTCATTGATTGTTGTAACCGGCTCTACTATTAGTTTAACATTTCCTTTATCTGTAAATTTTACAGCATTGCCACATACGTTAAGCAGGATTTGAGAAAGCCGCAATTTATCTGTTTCAACCATTTCAGGTAAATCATCTGATATAATTTGCTCATAATAAATGCTTTTTTCTGCTGCTCTCTGGTTAATGATTACTGAAACGGAACTGATTACATCCTTAATTGACACGGGTGTTTTTTCCAGAATGATCTGTCCTGCTTCAATTTTGGAAAAATCAAGAATATCATTGATCAGCTCTAATAAATTTTTACTTGCTATCTGTATATAGTTTACATAATCAGCACTTTTGGAATCCTTTACTTCCGCAACAAGCAAATTGGTAAAGCCAATAATTGCGTTAAGCGGTGTCCGTATTTCGTGGCTTACATTTGAAAGAAAAATGTCCTTTGCCCGTACAGATTTCTCCGCCAGAACTCTTGCATTTTCCAATGTAGTTTCATAATTAGCCCTTTCTGTTATATCACGGAACACAGTTATTGCACTGGTAATTTCACCTGTAAGTCCGATAACCGGCTGTACATTACTTTCCAGATGATAAATTTTGTTGTCTTTAATCAGGTTAATTTTGTTTGCCGTTAATTTTTCACCTTGCAATCCTCTGGTTACCGGTAATGTGTCGGAGGTGAAACGTACATGATATCTGGAAGGATCCAGAAGTTTAACCATACTCAATTCATCAGAAATCGTTTCCATTTTATCTGACTTGATCCCCAAAATTTCCCGTCCTGACTGATTAAGAAGAACTATTTCCTGTTGTGCATTTATTACCATTACGCCATCTGGTATCGCTTCCAGGTATTGATTTAAAATCCGTTCTTTTTCATTGATTTCATGTTGTAAAAGGCGTTGTTTCCGTTGGTTGCGAAGTAAAAACAGGGTTGCCAGAATGGTAAGAAACAAACCCATTACACTGGTAATAAAAATAAACAGATTTGAGTTTTTCTGGGTAACCAATACGAGTCTCCTACGTTGGTTAAGTCCGGAATTGGCACATTTCTCGATTTCCTTTATTTTGGCAGTCAATAACTTATCAAGTTGTTTTCCTTCTCCTTTTTTAATCTCGCTAAATGCTGTATCAGAGCCTTCAACGCGGTCCATAGTTACTATTTTTTGAGTAAAAGCTACGATTGCACTCGAAATTATCAATAGCTCTTTCACTTTTTTAACCTGAATACTGTCTGTTTTGACAAGATTAAATAATGTATCGCTTATTTCTACCAGCTGAACACGTTTCCGGTAGTTATCGCTCAGCAGCTCCTCATCGTGGGTTATCAGATATCCACGCATGTTAGATTGAAAATCTTTGGTTGCCAATCCAAAATTTGCTGTTTGGGTTAGCACACCAATAGTATTGGTTACACTAATATTATTCAGGGAAAGATCGTGTAAGTTCTTGTACGTAAAATACTGTGATCCGAATATCAGTGCCAATCCAGTACAAATACTGGTGTAATACCATTTGAGTGAATTATGTATAGTAAAGTTTTGCATAATTAGCGTTAATATCCGAAATGTTAAAACCAGTTATTACCGGTATGATTTAAGACATTAGCTTTGGAAATAATTAATATTAAACTTCAAATGCCGGTAAAAATGCCTGAGCTGTGTCATGATGAAATTGTCACTTTCACGCCATACGTTCCTTTTCATTGTACTAGGCTCTGCTTCCGAATTCTTTTGAATAAACAATCCCTGAAAATCTTTGTAAAAAAGAGCTTTCCCGTTCTTTTTCAGAAAAGACATCATCATACTATATTCTGTCACATCTCCTTTTGCTCCCTCAATATACCTGCCGAACTTTTCGAAAAAATTGCTATGCCGCAAATGGGGATGATCGCTGTAAACGTAAAATTTCTGGTATCCGGGCTTCCAAACTTTAAAAGCAATTTCGTAATATCCTTTGTAGGGATCTTTGAGATAGGGATATTCAAAATATGCATAAAGCCGAATGATGTCTATCTCTTTTTTTTGTTTGATCAGGTCTAATGCATCCTGAAAACTCTCCGGAAATATAGAAGTAGGTGTAAAATCTTCCTGAACATACAAAGTCAGCAGAGTTTTTACAGCGTCCTGACCTTTGTTGATATTATTGCCAAGTCCTTTATTTTTTGGTGTTGTAATCAGCCGGAAATTGAATCTTTCCTTTAAAGAATTCAAGTAGTCAAGATGTTCCGGTTTACTGCCATCATCGGAAACTACTATATCTTCAAACCGGCAGTTGAGTGCTATGAAAGATTGCAGTAACTGCTCCAGAGAATGGCTCCGGTTATAATGAGTAATCAGAAGTGTAACTTCCTTAAAAAAGTAATCCCGGGTCATAATCTATAAATAATAACATTTTATTTCATAAATACAAGATCAAGCGTGTTCCTGAGCCAGCGATATCGTAAATAAACAACACGCGCAAGTTTTACAGCCGGATTTTCACTAAGCCGCCAGTTTGCACGGACCATTGTACTTGGTTCGTCGGACGAGTTTTTCTGGTAAAATAGTTTTGTGAATTCGTTGTAAAATAGACCTCTTCCTTTTTTTTGGATAAAACTTACAGCCATTTTGTATTCTGTCAGATCTCCTTTTATTCCTTCCGGATATCGTCCGAATTTGCTTAGAAAAGTGCTTCTTCTCAAATGCGGATGGTCGCTGTAAAAGTAAAATTTCAAATGATTCCAGTTCCAGAATGAATAGATCATCTCGGAAAAACCTCTGCCGTAAGGGACTAAATTTGGATAAGCGAAATAAGCATAAAACCGAACAATATCCAGTGAGGTATCGGTCTCCATAAAATGCAAAGCATCTTTAAAATGCGTTGTAAAAATCTCCGCAGGTTCGAAATCCTCCTGTACGTATAAAGTATATAGTGTTTTTACAGCATCCTGGCCTTTATTGATATTATTGCCCAAACCTTTGTTGACAGGCGTTGTAATCAGGTCAAACCCATAGGGAGCGGCTAAACTTTTGAGTTTATTTAAATGATCCGGACGGCTTCCGTCGTCCGATACTACAATGCCACCAAAATGACAATTGAGATCTTTAAAGCATTTTAAAAGACGTTCAAGCGATTCACTTCTGTTATAATGCGTAATGAGCAGCGTGGTTTCAGGGAAATTATGCATCATATCACAGTTTATTTGTTAGATAATAGCGGATACCCTTTACCTGGCGTACTGCCCTGTTCATGAATGCTTTGCCTATACTTCCGTCATCCATAAGCCGGCGCGGAGAAGTAAAAACCCTGGCCTTAAGATCAGTCACCATTTTCAAATTTCCGGCAGTTTTAAGATTGAGCGCCATACGGCCATCTTCTGCTTCGTTTTGATAATCACTACCTACAATATCAGCATATATCCTTGAGCCACTTACTTTAAACCCACCGGTTTTACGTCCTATTTCAGTTACAAAACCCATATTAAAACCGTAGACATTCAGGTATTCCCGGTTTTTTTTCCGGACCCGGATCATAAGTCCTGCAAATTGCTCATAGATCCATAAGCCAAATCTTCCCTGATCATCTGGTGGTATAAAAGAATAATTACCGTAAACACCGGTTATTTTTGAATCATTTACCATAGGCGCAATCATCAGGTCAATCCAGTCGGGCGGATAAAAAGTATCGGAATCTGCACAGAGATGATATTTTCCACGAGCCATTTCCAGGCCCATTTGCCTGGCAAAAGGTGTTCCCTGTACTGGTTGCAAATAATTACGTACACCCAAAGTATCCAATACATGCTGCGTGCCATCAGTAGAATTATTATTGACAACTACGATTTCTACTCTGTACTTTGTGTGGCTGCCTGACAAGGAGGATAATGTACGGTAAATATTATTTTCTTCGTTCCAGGCCGGAATTACAACAGATACATCAGGTTTCTCTTCTTTAAAATGACTGATAGATTTTTTAAGGTTATCAATTTCAATATCTGAAAGATCGCAAAATTGTTTAGTCTTAAACAGGTGTGGAAAAATCCATTTTGGTAAACCAAATAAATTCATGTCTTATAATTTCAATAACGTTGAGACAATAATTTAAAAATTCTTCACTGATTTTCAGTTTGTTTTAGCATTTGATTCGAATATTAAAACCTCCAATCGTAAGTTGTGCAAACAAGTTATAAATTACAGCTTTTTTTAAGTATGTACCAAATTACTTAATTTATTTTATAGAAATAATTCGTAATTGAGCTAATAAGTATTTAAAAAAATAACATATTTGTATCGCATCATGATATAGTCATTTTGCTGTTACAGACATTTTATATTTTAATACTAAATGAATCTTCAACTACTTGATAGGTTAAAGAATAAACACTTTCTTTCCCTGGCCGGAAACGGCGTCATGTCTGTTCTTGGCATGCTGAATATGATGATTTTATATCGGGCATTGTCTGTTGCCAATATAGGAATGTGGGTTTTCTTTTTGTCAATCCTTTTACTTGTTGATACCTTCCGATCCGGATTTTTAACTACTGCTTTCATCAAATTTTATGCTGGTGCAGGTGAGGAGAGGAGCAAAGAAGTTTTAGGATCAGCGTGGTATCTTGGAATTATCATTACCGGAATATTGCTTCTGCTGAATCTACCGGCATATTTAGTATTATTTTATATTAAAAATCCATCACTTGCTTTTTTTATAGAATGGTTCGGGATTATTTATGTTGCTTCCCTGCCGTCTTTCATTGCCGCCTGTGTAGTACAGGCCGAGCAAAGGTTTGATCAGCTTCTTTACATCCGGTTTTGTAATCAGGGCTCATTTATATTGATTGTTTTCCTGCTTGTTGTTACAGGCACCGCAAGTTTGCAAAATATCATTTATGCATATCTTACGTCTGCCATTGCTACAAGTTTACTGACTATGGTAATGGGTTGGTCGAGGTTATCTTCTATCAAATACCGTAGTAAAGCATGTGTAAAAGAGTTATTTAATTTTGGAAAATTCACAGTTTTAACTACATTAAGTTCTAATTTATTCGGCACATCTAATACGATCATTGTTAACTTTATGCTTGGCCCGGCTGCGCTGGCAGTGTTTAATCTGGGTTCACGTTTAATGGAAATTATTGAAATTCCACTTAGAAGCTTCGCAGCTACCGGAATGCCCGAACTTTCAGCTGCTTTTAATGCGGGAGACAAAAAGAAAGTAATTGATACACTGAAAAAATATATCGGTACCATTACTTTAACGATGCTACCAATTTGTATTTCAGGTGCCGTGCTTGCCGACATCGCTATCGGAATACTCGGAGGAAGTAAATATGTAAAT
>Ga0247739_10000553_pt1 | contig 13179 bp, 12 predicted proteins | sample UWRJL058202B2_FD_180943 | JGI IMG/M metagenome (GOLD analysis project Ga0247739, IMG submission 180943) | Plant litter microbial communities from Arlington Agricultural Research Station in Wisconsin, United States - UWRJ-L058-202B-2 | ecosystem: Environmental > Terrestrial > Plant litter >...
ATCGTTCACCAGACGCAACTGAATGGATTGATGGCATTAAATTCGATGGGCACAAACCTAACGATTATTTAAAGCAATTTAAAATTGGTTTGAAAGGCGACGAAAAAATTTAATCAACAGAAATTTGGTAACGTTTTTTAACATCTCCCAAAGACCGTTATCGGGAGATGTTAAACAACCAAGCTTGCAAAAGCTGGAGGCAACAAAATGAGTGACACCACTAGCGTTTTAACAGCACCAACAAAAGTAACACCGAAATTTCCGAATAAGATTACTAGCAAAATTTCTCCCATAAAAATCCGAAATGTCGTATTGGGAACTCTTCTTCCCTTAGTGGGTTTGGCTTTTTTTTTACTAATCTGGCAAGTGGGGGCACAAAATATTAAAACCTCTCTGGGCACATTCCCGGGGCCAAAAGAAGTTGTTGTGCAATGGAATAATCTCGTTGCAGAACAAAAAGAAGAAAATGCGCGTGCGGCTGCGTTTTATGAACGCCAGGAAAAACGCAATGCAGAAACATTAAAAACTGACCCAACCGCGGAAATTAAAAAACGCGAGTACAACGGACGACCGACTTTTTTTGACAAAATTAAAACCAGTTTAATTACAGTATTAAGTGGATTTTTCCTTGCAACACTTATCGCTATACCTGCCGGAATTGTGATTGGCCTAAGCCAATCGCTTTATCGTGCATTCAATCCAGTTATTCAAATTTTTAAACCCGTGTCACCGCTTGCGTGGCTGCCACTTATCACCTTAGTTGTGAGCGCGGCGTACACGAGCGAAGACCCCATGTTTTCAAAATCTTTTATTATTTCTATGTTAACTGTGACGCTCTGTTCCATGTGGCCAACCATGATTAACACCGCAGTGGGTGTAGCAGGCGTCAGTAAAGATTTAATCAATGTGAGCCGCGTGCTGCGCCTCGGCTGGTTCACACACGTGCGAAAAATCGTGCTTCCCTCTTCAGTTCCCATGATGTTCACCGGCTTACGTTTATCACTCGGCATTGCCTGGATGGTACTGATTGCTGCAGAAATGCTCGCGCAAAATCCTGGCCTTGGAAAATTTGTGTGGGATGAATTTCAAAATGGTTCATCCGATTCACTCGGCCGTATTTGTGTTGCCGTACTAACAATCGGTTTCATAGGTTTTGGGCTTGATCGCACACTGCTCGCGATTCAAAGCTACGTGAATTGGGATAAGTCTGCGGTTGTACGATAAACGTATGGCAGAAAATTAATAGCAAATATTTCCGCAACGGTAACAAGCAGGAATTAATTATGAGCGAATTACATTTAGAAATATCAAAAGTAGGGATAGATTTTCCAACGCCCAAAGGGCCGTTTTGTGCATTGCAAGATGTCAGTCTAAAAATCAGTAAAGGTGAATTTGTTTCACTGATTGGACACTCGGGTTGCGGTAAATCCACCGTGCTAAATATAGTAGCCGGGCTTTACCAAGCGACCAGTGGCGGCGTTATGTTGAATGGCCGTGAAGTTAACGAACCTGGGCCGGAGCGCGCTGTTGTTTTTCAAAATCATTCTCTACTGCCATGGCTCACCGCTTACCAGAATGTTGAACTTGGTGTTAAACGCGTTTTTAAAGGTACAAAAACTAAAGCACAAATGCGCGAATGGATTGAACACAATTTAGAGCTAGTACATATGACTCACGCGATGCATAAACGACCCGATGAAATTTCTGGCGGAATGAAGCAACGTGTCGGTATCGCGAGAGCACTCGCAATGGAACCGCAAGTATTGTTAATGGACGAGCCGTTTGGCGCACTGGACGCACTTACGCGCGCCCATTTGCAAGATTCGTTAATGGAAATTCAAACTGCATTAGGCAACACCGTCATTATGATTACTCACGATGTTGATGAAGCCGTATTGCTTTCAGATCGCATAGTCATGATGACTAACGGCCCTGCTGCTACCGTAGGCGAAATTCTCGATGTGAAACTAGCGCGACCACGTAACCGCCTTGAGTTGGCAGACGACCCTGAATACAACAGCTACCGAACTGCAGTATTACGTTTCCTCTATGAGAAACAGAAAAAAATTGAACCCATTTCCGTAAAGCGCTCGGAGAAATCTGCAGAAAAAAGCAATAAACAAGTTGCGTGATATGTTCCGAAACGTGAAGACTTCTGTTTTACCGGAAGCCTTCACTTTATCAACTGCAGTATCGATCCACATATATTTATTTTTTTAAATATTCTTATGAAAAAAAATCTTATCAATGCCAGATTTCGGATAATTCACATAACGTCCCATCTCCACAAAACCTAGCTTTCCATAAAAGTCCGGGGCTTGAAAGCTATAGGTATCAACACATAGGGTTGCGATGTCTAACGCTTTTGCTTCAAGCTCTACTTTTTCAAGTAATGCTGTGCCAACTCCCTGTGAGCGAATCGAATCAGAAAGCCAAAGATAATTTATTTGAAGGGCGCTATCGAATATTCTTCCTGTTAATCCGCCAACAATATCGCCATTCTCGTCGCGTACAAAAGCGCCAAATTGAATTTCATTTAGATCTTGAAAATGTGGCGAATTAAAACTTACAAGCCCGTTGTAAATAGAGGCGATATCTGATGCTTCAGGATGAAGCGTAAAATAAACATCTACAGCATTATTTTTCATGTGCCCACTCCATCTTATAAAACACGTAATCTGAAGCTTTACCGTTAATAATCTTTTTTGCTCTATGAGACTCTATCGCACCGATTTTTTTCATTGCCATTTGCGAGCGTATATTGGTAGCGCCTACATGAAACCATACCGTTTTTACGCGCGAAAATGCATGCTCCAGCATTAAGGTTTTTAATTCGCGATTTATGGCTCCGCCCCAAACTTCTCGCACGAGAAATGTAAACCCAATGGAAATTTCGGATTTACTTTCATCGTATTCGTAATATCTGGAGCTACCGATTAATTTACCTGAGATTTTATCTGCAACGGCAAGCGCACCTTTTGATTCAATTGCATCTTCAAACCAGCGGCAAAATTCTTCTTTCTGATAACGCAACCGACTGGGGTGCCCTGCCCATATCAGCGGATCTGATGCAGCTTTATAAAGCTCATCAAAATGCAAGGGCAACAAGGGCGACACAACAATTGAGCGCCCTTCTACTGTTGGTTGTAAAAAATTATATGTCACTCGCACATCCTGCTTTTAAACAAAAAATTAAAGCCCGTTTTCTTTTATAATCTGTTAGCTTTTAATTCTTTAAGTTTTCCTTAATGCTTTAATCGCTTAAACTTTAATGGTGTAAATTTAACCTTTAAAGGCTTCACACTTTTACTAGCCTTTGACTAATGCTAATTCGTTAACACGTGCGTTCCAATCTACATCTGGAATGTCACTGCCATTTTCTATCAGCTGTTGAATTGAATGCATTCTTGAACCCTCTGCAAACGCGATGACTAATTTAACAATGCTTTGCTTTTGAGCTGCCCACTGGGTCGCAGTGCTGCAATTCATTACATTATTAATTGCCATATTTATATCATCGACAGAAAAACCTTTGTAGGCAGATAAACGATCCCAACCCATTGACCTGTAGTCAGATGCGAAACCTATATTTCCAGCTGCTATATTCCAGGTAGCATCGGTAAATTTGAACGAACCTTTCGACGATGTGAAACCTTGAACATAAAGATTCCAGCGTTGGAAAATAATTTTAAGGGTTCCATCATCACCTTTCAGCTTAATCTCAAAATAAGTGGCATTGTTAGGTGTCGTATGCCATTTCTTTCCGCTTGCATGTACGCCTGCCGCACCTGCCGGGTCTTTCGCTGCATCTCTTATTTCCTTCAATTTCGCGCGATATAATTGTTTGTTCATGTTGAGGGTTATCCAGAGTTATGGTTTTTTGCGCTCTTTCTGAGCATTGATTTAAATTAAAACAAAAAAAGGTATTTGGAATTGACGCAACGGGATGCTACCTGTTTATTAGATATTTGAACATTCGCGCAATTAAAATGTTTTTCAGAAATTCAGGTTCGAAACAACTTGCGTAATTTTATGCGCCAGGAGTTGGCCAATACTCTTATTGACCCATGAACGCTAGCCTAAAGCGAAACTCATTAACCCCACGCTGGATATTTTCGAACGAACAAATGCACGGCGCAAATTTTTAAGTTTGCACAAAAGTGTTAAATGTATCGAGGATTTTTACGAGGAAATTATTACTCCGGTCATGACTATAAACGGAGGCTTATTATCAGTAATTAAAAATATTAATCCCAAATCAAATCATCAGGTTTTTCTGAAATTACGTTCACTTCATTATTTTCAACTAATTCTTTGAGGTTGCTGACGAGTCGTCGATGCAACATCTCTTCGGCTGTCGCCGCATTAGCGGCAAGCCCTACACTGCGATTACGCCCAGATTTTTTAGCCGCATAAAGCGCGTGGTCCGCAACGTCGATGACTTGCTCCCAAGACAACTCCATAGGGTGATCAGGCAGGAATGGAAAGCTGGCAAAACCAATTGAACACGTTTTATGTAAAACAGTTTCATCAATAAGTTTAAATGGATGACTTTCGATAGCTTTGCGAATACGCTCGGCCATTAAGGGTGCTTCATCATGATTTGCAAAACGACTTACGATGATAAATTCTTCGCCACCCCACCGTATGACGCAATCCGATTCGCGACAAATTCGAATGAGTAAATCTGAAAGTTGTATGAGTAAGTTATCGCCTGCTCGGTGACCATGAAGATCATTCACTGATTTGAAAAAATCCACATCCAGAATAAAAAATGTGAGTCCGAGCGACGTTTTTTTTGCAGGTCGATTTGCACGTTTATTCTCATACTCCCGCTGAACTTCAGCGATATCCATAGGCATTAATTTTTGCAAATAGCGACGGTTACTTAACCCGGTAAGCGGATCTGACAAACTAATATCTTCAAGTTGAGCATAGGCACGCTCAAGCTCTTCATTTTTGTTTAGCAATTCTGCAGTTCGTTCGGCAACTTTCATTTCAAGCTGACGATTGGTTTTTCGCTCATCAATAACTTTCTTTTGTTGTGAGTAGACAAAAAGCAGGAGCACACTCAAACCGATTAGAGCGTAAATACAATAGGCCCACCAAGCTCTCCAGGGCGGCGGCAATATAATTAAAGTAATGCTATGACCGGTAGAATTCCAAATACCGTCGTTATTGCTGGCTTTTACTTTAAAACGATAGGTACCGGCAGGAAGGTTCGTATATAACGCTGAGCGTTGGTTGCCAACCTCGCGCCAATCATCGTCAAATCCTTCAAGCTTATAGGCAAATTGATTTTTTTCAGGATCACGATAATTAAGTGCTGCGAAACTAAAACCAATCATTGATTTGGTGTGGTCGAGGGTAACTTGATGAGTTTGATTTATTCCTTTGGAGAGAATTTTATCAGGTCCACCCACGGGAACTTTTTGGGTAAAAATTCTGAAATCGGTAAGCACGACTGGCGGAGCTTCTTTATTAATTAATGTCTTTTTTGGATCGATAATATACAAACCGTTTCTGGTACCGATGATCACTTCTCCGCGTTTGGAAACCAGTGCAGAACCTGTCGATACGCCGCCAATCAAATCACCGTTGTAACGTATGTAGTTTCTAACGGCTTTAGTGTCGGGGTTGAACATCACTATGCCGTTGTTAGTACCCAGCCATAGATTTCCATCTGTATCATTTACGATGGCACGAATTCCCTGATCGACGAATCCATCTTTCGTACCGAACACCGAAAACGTATCAGTCTCCGGGTGATATAAATGTAATCCGCCATCCGTACCGATCCAAAGACGGCCTTTATCGTCCTCCCAAATGGTTAGCACCGACCCATTTATTAGGCCGTTATCATTTTGATTGGCGATGTATCTTTTAAAGGTACCTTTTTCCCGGTCCATTAAATTGAGACCGTAAGCTGTGCCTACCCAGAAACGTCCTTTCGAGTCTTCAAAGGTTGTCCACACTAACGGGCAAGACACCGTGGTGGGATCATCTTTGTTGTGGGGATAAAAAGTGTAGAGCCCGGTTTTTTTATCAAACTTTGTTAGGCCATTGAAGTGCGTCGATATCCATAAATTCTTTTTTTTGTCTTCATAGACGTTCCAAATCATTTGATCGTTCAGTAAGGGACTGCTCTTCTCACCTCGCTGAGTTAAGGTTAAATCAACGGGTGATTCATCGAAACGATCTTTTTGAGCGTTATAAAATAAGACACTGTGCGCCCAGGAGCCGAAACGAATTTCGCCATCCGAATCAATGACACCATTGATAAATGACGTTGTTGGAGCACGCGAACCATGACTGGCTAATGGTGAATAATGTTTAAACGTTTCTTTTTTTCGATCATAAAAGGTTACGCCACCAGCTCCGATCCATAAGTTACCGTCCTTATCTTCTTCAACAGCTTCGATATTGTCACTCAACAAGCCTGTGTCCAAATCAGAGCTTTTCCGGTATACGTCGATAGCATTCGTTGAGCGATCGTAAACACTCACACCAGATGGATAGGTTCCTATCCACATATCACCAATCTTGTCCTCAAAGATGCTTCGAATTGTATTGCTGCTCAAATCGCCTGCGTTGCCATCACGGTGAAAAAAGCGAGTAAAGCGATTATTAGCTTCGTCAAACAACGCTATACCGCCACCGTCACTCCCCGCCCAAACCCAGCCTCTCCTGTCCACGTATATCTGACGGGAAATATTATCAGGGAGACTCGTGGGATCTTTAGGATCGTTTTGATAATGCTTGATAGCGCCAGTTTGCGGATCATATCGGAATACTCCGTTATCAGAACCGAGCCAAATATTACCCTTATGGTCTCGCGCTAAACCCTGGATTCGATTGCTTGATCTGGACTTTGGATTAGTGGGATCAGGGACGATAAATGTCTGCTTCCTAGTGTCCCAGTCGATAGCGACTAGTCCTTCATCAAGCGCCAACCATACCCGACCTTTATCGACCAAAATATCGTTAACATTGTTGCCTGGCAGGCTTTCGGGATCGTCGGGATTATGACTAATACGCTCTAACGACATCGTAGACGTGTTTAAAACATAGAGACCTGAGCTGGACCCTAAGAGCAGCTCTCCATTTGGGCTTTCTGCCAACGCGTAGACGGCTTCATCAGTCTTGAGAACACCCTCAACATCTATTTGTCGTAAAAAAATCTCACGGTCGCGGTCATATTTGTACAGACCTGAACGCGTTGCAGCCCAAAGATTGTGGCGACTATCTTCAAACAGCTCCAGAATCTGGGTAAGAGGTATAGTTTTGGTGATGTCAGATGGGTTAGCCGCTAAGATGTTTAAGAATTCGTAGCCATCGTAACGCAACAAGGCGTTGCGGCCGCCCAACCAAATAAAACCTTCATGGTCTTGTGCTATCGTCTCCACTTCACCTATTGCTATGTCGACATTCGCAAGAATATTGCGAAAACTTATACGTTTTGGGTAGTCGGTATTAGCTGAAAGTTCGGTGTTAACTATTTGCGTGGCGTGTGTACTCACGCTAAAAAAGCAGCTTAAAAAAAGTAATATCAGACAAAGCCGTTGCCAGTGAATCGCCCTGATTGCCCATGGGGCAAGAGTATTAATATGGTTTAAGACTAAACATCTTTTCATCATAAGAACTAGGCGCAGTAGGAAGCAGAAGAATGAATAATTGGCCACAGCCATCCTCTATAGACACAAGCTACAAAGGCTTATAGGTCTAATTATTTATTTCTTTGAAGATTTAAGTTTCTGTTACCTGAGTCTTTTGTTACTTAAGTCTTTATCAATCAATCCATGTCCACACGTTATACCTGGCGCTCACGAGACCTTCGGTTTTTTAAATACCGGTTGTTTGCAACAAGTTTATTATTTATAGCACCTATAAGAAAATTAGCACGAATTTAGGCGGGATTATCTACAGCTACAGAAGGTGCCTCAGCATAGTGCCCATGGAGCTCAACGTGGCTTCGTGGAAATGAGTTTATCAAGGCAACTTCAATTCGCTCAGTTTCTTTAATGTTTACCTAGCGTTACTTGCCGAACGATTTTTGAACCAGTGATTTGCTAAATTTATAAGTGAAATAAGAGGCTAAATTACATGTACATATAGAGGTGACATTATGGACTGGATAACCAATAACGCTACGTGGGTCGCTACAGGTCTATTTTTATTTTTTGGTGTCTTTGTCATTGCGTTTTTTGTGAGAAATCACAGTGCAAAAACCGACGAGAGTGACACCCAAGAAAAGCAATTTGAAAACCCTACTGGTGAAATTGAAAATTCACGCAAGTAATCTTGAATGCACTTAGTTTAATTTAATTTGAATTATTAACAGCCCATATTTTATCGGGCCGTTAATAATTTGATTAATCTAACGACGTTGAGGAATTAATAAATTAAAGTGAATTAATGCATTTGCGTGAAATTCACCGGCACCCATTCGAATCCTTTTTTATCTTTTTGCAAATGCCCAAGGCCAGGAAATTGCAAATGAGCCCCAGCAATTAAACCGCCCTGTTTTGCAACTTCGTTAAATACTTTGTCTCTAGCTGCAGCAGCTTCTTTCTGGTTGGTATCAAATTCAATCGTGACCTCCGGATGCTCAAATTGCACACCAGCCACATGAATCAAATCACCAATAAATAATAATTTTTGTTCTTTGCTTTCTACTTCATAAACCGTGTGACCAACAGTATGACCGTAGGCGGCGTAAGCTCGTAGACCCGGAAAAAAATCTGTGTTTCCATTAAACGGCACAACTTTTTTCGCCGTTATATAAGGAGTCAATGATGCTACTGCGCCTTGGTACATTCCTTTTTGATCTGCAGGTGCTTTATCCAAATTGGCTTTGCTTAACCAGTAGTCAAGATCATGTTGCTCTGCGTGTATTTGAGCATTGGGAAATACGAGCTCGCCATTAGCAACGAGGCCACCAATATGATCAGGGTGAAAATGCGTAATAAAAATATCGTCAATTTGTGAAGGCTCGTAGCCAGCTGCTTTCAAGTTTGCAGTTAACTTGCCCAAGGTAGGCCCAAATAAACTGCCGGCTCCCGCATCAATCAATATAAGTTTTGTGCCCGTATTAATAACAAAAGCATTTACCGATGTTTCAAGCGGTGTCATTAAAAAAACTTTGGATAACGCATGATTAGTGGTAGTGACAGGCTGTACTAATAATTTTTCCACCTGCAATTCAACGGTGCCGTCACTAATGGGCGTGATCTCAAACGCACCTAGCATAAGCCGGAAATAACCAGGTGCCGGAGTCTTCGCCATAGGTGCAGCAGCAAGCGCTGCACCACTTGAAAACACCGCGAACGCAGTAAGTGATGAGAGAGATGCCGCGAGTAATAATTTTTTAACATTAAACATAGGTTTTTCCTTTGGTGATTTGTCGTTGGTGGAAAAATTGTATTTTGTTGCGTTAATCAGCACAATAAACAAAATCGCAAACCATCTTTGCGATTTTCGCAAACAACAGAAATTATTCTATGCTAGACGCCATACGTATTTATTTAGCTGTCGCTGAGACCGGCAACCTTTCAAAAGTTGCAAAAGCCAAAGGCTTGGCAGTGTCATCCATCTCTAGGAAAATAGATACCTTGGAGACGGAGCTTGGGTTTAAGTTATTCAATCGAAATTCGCGCATAGTGATGCTCACTGACGCAGGCGAACAATTTTTACAACGTGCTAAAAATATTTTGGTTGAACTAGACGAAGCCAAAAGCGCAATATCCGCATTGAATGCAGACCCGAAAGGTCTGCTCACTATAACTGCGCCATCGTCTTTTGGTCGCTTACATATTGCGCCTGCAGTTATTAGTTTTTTAAAACGCTATCCGTTGATGGATATAGATTTAAATATTAACGACGATATTGTTGATCTTTCCTCGCAACGCATCGATGTAGCAATTCGCATTGGGGCTTTGCCGGATAGCGATTTAGTGGCAACTCAATTAGCGCCCTTCCGTCGAATTGTTTGTGCGAGCCCGCATTATTTAGCGAAACACGGCCACCCCGCCTCACCACAAGATCTATTGCAGCATAACTGTTTATCCCCAGCAGGACGAAAGACTGTGCCAGGGTTGTGGACGTTTAGCGGAGTCAATCGCGGTACTGCGCTACCTGTGCACGGAAATTTTCGCGCTAACGATATTAACTCGCTGCTGCTTGCAGCGATTGGCGGTATAGGAATAGTTCATCTTGCAACTTGGCTAGTGAGTGACGCAGTAGCTTCCGGCCAACTCGTTCAACTTTTTCCAGATACGCGCGACATACCATCAAAATTGCAACCCGCTATTCATGCAGTGCGTTTGCCTGGTCGTTCGCATGCCACTAAAGCGCAGTTGTTTATAACACACCTTAAGAGCGAATTTGGTGAACCTGCTCACTGGGACAAACCGTTTTTAAATAAATAGCAGTTTCAAAAAAATTTATTTTTTATTCTATATTACGTTTTTTCGGGGAATTAAATGTGAGTAAATCACTGCAGGAATTGTTTAACACCTTGCCACAAATCGGAATCATCCAATGGATGGGAGTTAGACCTGAACGCGAAGCCGCAATGACTGTCGTCAACACTGTTGAAGCACGCGCAGGAAAAGGTTTAACCGGTGATCGTTATGCCAGTAAAAATGGCAAACGACAAGTTACGTTAATTCAAGGCGAACATTTATTAGCAATTGCATCATTACTGGGCAGAGAAAATATTGCGCCTGAATTACTACGACGCAATATTGTTGTCACAGGGATTAATTTGCTAGCGCTAAAAGATAAACAATTTCAGGTAGGTTCCGCACTTTTAGAGTACACCGGACTTTGCCACCCCTGCTCTGCCATGGAAACTACGTTTGGTGCAGGGGGTTACAACGCTGTACGCGGCCATGGTGGGATCACGGCGCGAATTCTTGAAAGCGGAATAATTAAAATAGGTGATCAGTTGATAGCGAGTTCAGCAACATCACAATCATTTTAATAAAAAAATTTATTCAAATGAATCTTCGTTGAAATAATTACAACAGTGCCGCAGCTCCTTCATAAGTAAGTTTTACACCTGCGATTAATAAAAATCCGTAGCTAACCCAATAAAAGACCTGGTCAGAAACACGGTTGTGCAAATAAATACCCAGCTGCACACCTAAAGGGGCAAGCGGCAGCAATACGAGCGAAGTGAAAAATGATTCTGCGTTTATCTGCCCTAGATAGGCGTAGGGAATTAATTTAATAAAATTAATGATAGAGAAAAATAAAATCGTCGTGCCGACCAGTGCGGTCTTTGGTAAATGCTGTGGCAATAAATAAATCGCAATGGGAGGACCACCAGCATGCGCAATATAGCTAACATAACCTGCAACAGTTCCCCAAAATGTTCCTCGTACCGGGCTGGCTTTTTGTTGCTGGATTGATTCAAGAAAATGTTTGCCCCACAAATAGTGGCAGACAAAATAAATCGATAACAATCCAACAATCAAACGCACCATATCTGCGTTCGTCATTTTGAATGTCAATGCGCCAGCGATGGTTCCAAGAATTGCACCTGGCATTAAAATTTTCAAATTTAATTTATCCCAAGTGCCGCGAAAGCTCCATAAACTTACAGCATCCATACCACAAAGAATAGGTAGCAAAATCGCTGCCGCCAAACGTGGGTCAATTAATAGCGAGAGAAACGGTACCGCCAAGGTGCCCAAACCGCCACCAAAGCCACCCTTGGACATACCGACCAATGTCACCACCGGCACGGCGAGAAGATAAAATGATAAATCTGTAATCACACGGAAAAACTCTGGAAGAGATTAAATAAGGTGTTGTTAAAAATTACAAAAAATAATTTAACCAAAATGTTTATCCGCCACAAACGCATTGTGAAATCGCTCTCGCCCAAACGTAGACATGGGTCCGTGGCCGGGAATAAATTGCACGTCGTCACCTAGCGGCCATAATTTTGTGCGAATGGAATTTACCAGATCGTCGTAATTGCCGCGTGGAAAATCTGTGCGGCCGATGGAGCCTTTAAATAATACATCGCCAACTAATGCTAATTTAGTTCCGGGGTGAAAGAAAATAATATGACCTGGTGTATGGCCGGGGCAATGACGGATTTGCAAACGAATATTGCCAAAACCCACTTCATCACCATCATTAAAAAATACGTTGGGCTCGAAATTCTTTGGCACAGAAAACCCCATCATCTCCGCTTGTTGATCCAATATATTAATCCAGAACATATCATCTTTATGGGGACCTTCGATTGGAATGGACGGCGTTGGTGAAACTGCGGTTGAGTTTGCAGTTGATGTTAGAGCGCGCACCAAAGCTTCAGTGCCACCCACATGATCCAAATGACCATGAGTGAGTAAAATTTTAACCAACGTGAGATTGCGCTCTACAAGCGCGCTTAGAATTCGCTCAATATTTCCGCCTGGGTCAACAACGGCAGCTTCCGAGGTTTCATCGCACCAGAGTAATGTGCAATTTTGTTGATAATGGGTAACCGGAATTATTTGATAATGAAGCATATTTCTCCAACGTCGAGCTATTTTATAAAAGAGCAATCAAGCATAGTTTTTGATACCATGCCGCATTCTAACACCGCAACTTCCTAACATCGCATCCAACTAAACTGCACTTTAAAATAGTTTCAAACAGGCTGTGTCGCTATGAATGATAAGTTATTTATTAAATTACAACATTTGGTTCCGCAACATCCATTGTCACGTTTTGTGGGCGGTATTGCTAACAGCCGTAACAGCTTCGTAAAGAACACATTTATCAAGTGGTTCATTAAACGCTATCAGGTAGATATGTCGCTTGCTGCCGAAGAAAATCCTACCGCCTACGCAAGTTTTAATGATTTCTTTACGCGCGAATTAAAGCCTGGCATTCGTCCCATCTGCGGCGAGCCTACTGCAATTGTTTGCCCGGCAGACGGCGCAGTCAGCCAACTCGGAAAAATTAAAAATGGTCGCGTCTTTCAGGCAAAAGGTCAGGATTTTTCTACAGCGGAACTCCTGGGTGGCGATGCCGCTCTCGCGGAAGAATTTTCCGATGGCGAATTCGCGACGATTTATTTATCCCCGAAAGATTATCACCGCGTTCATATGCCTTATGGCGGAAAGTTGCGCTCAATGGTTTCTATTCCCGGTGAGTTATTTTCGGTAAATGCCGTTA
>Ga0247739_10000554_pt1 | contig 13160 bp, 11 predicted proteins | sample UWRJL058202B2_FD_180943 | JGI IMG/M metagenome (GOLD analysis project Ga0247739, IMG submission 180943) | Plant litter microbial communities from Arlington Agricultural Research Station in Wisconsin, United States - UWRJ-L058-202B-2 | ecosystem: Environmental > Terrestrial > Plant litter >...
AACTAGATGGTTGATGAAGGTGGGGTTGACGCAATCGAATGAAGCGTCGGTGGTGGTGGAATTTTGTGTGAAATGATGAAAGTACTCAGCGAATGGAGGGTGATTGAGGGAGAGAGGACAGTGAAGGTATTCGCGATGGAAAGTTTAGGAGCGGAGAGCTTGGCTGTAAGCCTCGCAGCTGGCAGGGTAGTCACCCTGCCCAAGATGACATCCATTGCTATATCGCTTGGAGTCAGCAGAGTTTTGGAGAAGACGCTCGAGTAGTCTCGGATTCAAATAGAACCGCCGCCATTCTCACAGATGCCGATGCAGCGAGAGCGTGTTGCATTTTGCGGACAATGAACGCATCTTAATCGAGCCCACATATGGTGTCGGTCCTTGTGCCTGTCTACAATGGAGATCTGCGAAAGTATTTAGGACGGGGAATGGAAGAAGACAAATGAAGGAGGCAGAATATTGTGATTAAGGTCTGTGGGGGAAATATTCTAACGTTAGAAGTTGACCTATCCAAAAAAGAATATGGCAGCATCTGGTAGATAGATACCTTGATGAATTAATAAGGCTACTTCGATTCATCAACTTCTATCCAACAGTCATTGAATTGCTCGTGAATTTTTAATTCTTTGCTACTGTAAATCTCTAATACCGGTCGAGGACCAGATACCTAGATGCTCAAACTCTCAATTGCAATTGCACTTTGCACGAAACATGCAAGGGACGACTTTTTTATTATATTGACTCTAAACTATCGACCGACCCATCAAATCTTTGAATATGTACTCAAATAAGCAGCCGGATCGAATAAGCCTTGCGCTTCTTTAGTTCGGAATTGTACTAATTTACATAAATAATAAAGTGTGCCAATGATAGGCATCCTGACACCAGCAGCCAGACCTTCATGTAGAGCTTCCCCCAAAATACTCTCTACTTCCGTATACCAATTCTTTCCAATATCTTGTTGCATACTTGGCATGATAAACGAAGCGATCGGGCCTGGATCGATCATCTTTCCAACTAATGTGGCATCAATATTAACATTGGCGCTTGCCAGTGCAGCTGCCCTGCCCTCCATCGCGGGTTTGATAAGGCATTCAATGATGCCAGATCCCTTTTTTTCAGTGGCTCCAATGAGTCCTATGCGCGATATATCGAGATCAGTCAGGGCACAGATAGGATTGTAAACCGCGTTGAACATGAACTTTCGCCAGCGTGCTGATAACGCATCCATCTCAAGTGTGGCTTTCACCTTTCCAGATGCTTGGTAAAGTAAAACAAAATCCCGAGCCGCCCTTTCTTGTACTTCTAATTGTATATGGGGATTGAGAAAAGGTCCGATCTCTATACGATCAGAATCTTTATGCAGAATGTTCCCCGGTGAATCCTCCTCGGCACCGCAAAAGCTCACTCCTGAAAGACAGATGTTGTCCTTGAATGCGGCAAGGATCGGTCTCTCGATATTTATTCCATTTTGTATGAGCACGATCACTGTATAGCCTAGTGTAACTGCCGGTCTGATGATGTCGGCCAGAAGTGGTGCCACATCTGGAACGCTTTTCACGCAACACAAGATGTAGTCGAAAGGTGGAATGCCTCCTGATGTTACACCTGGCACACTGCGAATTATCCCTCCTGACGGCTGCCAACCTGTCCACTTTCCATGGTCGATTGAGTCAATGCTGAATCCCTTATCTTTGACCGTCTCGTAGTTCGGTCGTAGTACGAATGTAACAGATGCCAATCCACCCTGCTCGAGCTCGAGGTTGAGTCCTGCATTTGCTCCTACTCCCCCCCCCGCCACCAATGATAAGAATTCTACGTTTGGTCGACATTTGAGGTGAGATTTCTCAAAGTGAGAGTGGGAGGTTTTACTGCACTGAGTATTGGTATTTGTGTAATGTTGTCAGGGTGAAGAATAGATTTGTCAGAAGAAAAACCTTTGGGCATTGGTTGTCAAATTATTGGATCTCATCGATAACCAACTAACCGTACTTAAAGAGCCGGAGAAGCAATTTGTTGACTTCCAGGTTACAAACATTGACCAGCAATGTCCAATCGGCTCGTGACATTTAAGCCTTTGGTTCGGAGGACTGAGACCCACAATAGAATTTGCCTTCTAAACCGCTATAGGGGCTAAATAAAATTTGACTCTCTTGCACTTTGACATTTACTATATTCAAGAGGACTGAGATAAGAACGGTAGCACCCGGGCTTCTTTTTTGAGCCCTTACTTATACGTTGGCTATTTATTTCTAGCCAAATAGTCAAAAATAAAAAGCATCTGAAATCATGCCCTTTCTTCTGGATGAAATATGAAGCCTTGAACAATTGCCAGGATAGAGAAAATCACAGTGGAATAGAATTTGAGAGAACTTTAATCTAATTTTCAAAACTTTATTTCTATTAACCCTCATACTGACGCCTGTATCTCTGCGCGTTCCTTATGGTAGTAAAATTGAATGGACCTAATACACGTTGTCTAACTTCATATCCGACTGCGTACTATATGTTTTGCCCATGGATGACCCTCTCCGCGGTATACATAATGATCTAGGGCCGCTGTATTGAGCAGACCTGGATGTGCCTGGTCTAAAGTCGTGATCCCAACAAGTGACATCGCAGTTTTCAGTTCATCTTTGAGTACTATGCAAAAGTTAGCCACGTTTGCTTTTCGATGATGGGAATAGGTTTCTGACTCTCTAAAGCATGCTCCATTCCATCCTGACCATAACTAAGAGCATAGAAAAACGGCCGCCCAAGACAAACAGCACTTGCTCCAAGACATATTGCCTTCAAAACATCCGTTCCACGCCGAACCCCTCCATCGATAAATACCTCCATCTCTGCTAAAATCTCAGGACAATTTGCTTGAATTTCCATTAAGGTCAAGATGGACGCCGGTGCGGTGTCAACTGCTCTGCCACCATGATTCGAGATGTAGATTCCCGCACAGCCGTTCTTGTAGGCTAAATAAGCATCCGTGGCACACTGGATGCCTTTGATGAATATAGGCACACCGGTTGTCTCTTTAATCCAGCGAATATCCTTCCATTGCAGATCTGATTCAATTGCATTACTGGCAGAGCGGGCCTGATCTTTGCCTTTATTGTTAATCTTTTCCTGAAAATCATGCGACGCCTGTTTCTGAGCCACACCAATTTCGTATCTCTCGTTGGCTTCTCGTTTGCTAAACACGGGTAGATCCACGGTCACCATGATTGCTCTGGGTTTCAGTTTGCAGACAGACCTTAGCAGCTCCTCCGTAACGGACCGATTCCTGTTCACATAAAGCTGGAAAAAGAAGGGATGGTCTGGCGGTAAAGCTTCCACAATCTCTTCTATTGAGAAGGAAGACATCGTGGGCACAATTATTGTTGATCCCGCGGCAGCAGTCGCTCGAGCGAGTGCAAGCTCGCCATCTGGGTGTGCCAGCTTTGCCATTGATGCTGGTGCGTTGAAAATTGGAATAGAATACTTGTGCCCTAATATGGTTGCGCTTGAATCGGCATTCTTCATGCCCGTTAAGACCCGTGGTCGAAACAGTATCTGCCGGTACCAGTCGATGTTCATGGCAGTAGTTAAAGAATCGTTGGTGGCACCGGAAAAGTATGCCCATGCCCTAGGAGATAGAACCTTTTCCGCTAGTTCCTCAAATTCGTACAGATTTAGGATTGATTGAAGTGCAGGTTTCTCACTTGTTGGCTTAGATGCGTTTTCTGAGCTTTCGAAGGAGCTCAGTTCGTTTGTGGGAAGTTTATTCAAGACCCCGATGCGTTTCTTCTCCCCAAGCTGACTTGCGATTAAGCCTGGTCCGTGAAGTTCATTGTATATTTTGCTTGCATCCCGTCCGAAATACTCTTGTATAATGTCAGCACCTCCTGGATGGCGAGGGGCAAATCCAGTCAAATCCCAAACAACGCCATTCACAACCATCCACGAATCATCCTCGGTATTGTGTTTGTTAACCTCCTCCAAAAGAATAATAGAAGTCATCATGAATCGGGAAGTTGAAGGTTCAGAAGGACAGAACACGAAAATTGGCAGTTGATATCTAGCTAGGCTGGTCCTTAAATCATTGCGTTAGTAAGCATCTAAACTACGCTTGTGATTGGTTGTACCCGTAGCGTACAAGCCGGATTTTTTGTGCCGTATAAAGAACTTCTCGGTATTCCGATCTCTTATCAAAATCGAGAAAACAAAAAGAATGGCTTCTTGACCCACACCTATGGGGCGTTTTGGTAATGACAGAAAATCGTCTGATTTGTGAGATAAGGTTAACGCCATCAAAACATACAATTTGACATTTGGTGTTTCCGATCTTTACTAGTACCTAGAGATTGATGGGTAATTTTAATCTCTCCTACTCATACCATGACTGTTTAAAGTAGTTTACATTCAATAGCTCTAACTTTCGGATCACTCTGAGTACGTAGCACCACTGCGAGATATCACGTAAGTGCTAATTGTATTCCTATTGAGTTGATCGTCGATTTATTAGGCTTACATACGTGGTATTGTATGGACTCGATAAGATTCGCACAGACCATGTGACAATATAATGTGACATGTGACGAATGGCATCGAATACAAACATTTTAATTGCATAATTCATTTTAAACATAGTCGCTTACATATTATAATAAGCAGCAGCACCACAATTCAAGATAGTAGGTACTTTCTTACCGCTGAGCCCCAAGCAGATCCCCGTTTATACATACAAATACATTTCTGGAACGCTTCCTAGTTCAATCCCTTTGATCGCTTCTGCCAATTGTATTCCAAGTCCTTCCTCTTTAATTTGCCTCACAGTATAGAGGTATGTCTTGAACGAAAAGACAATACCTTTCGAAGAAGGCAAACGGTGTAGTGTCTGTCGTTCGGATCGTAGGAATATCTATCAGGGAGGACTTTAGCAACAAGGAAAGCCAGATGAGTGAACCAAAAATCTCATTTTCTCCAGGAGAATAGTAGATGGACAACCCGCGAGTGCAGCACATACCTGTTCTGGGCCAATCAATTTCAGCTCCTCTACTTTTTCTCCCTCGCCAGCATGGTTTGTCTCTGCACCGCTTTGAAACAACTCTTTATTCGTATTGATAGTCCACTTATACCGTTTGACATACTTTCCTATCTCCAGTCGTTTGAAAAATCTATCCATGCTCGTCTCCATCTTCTCTCCATACTTTGGCACGGGCGTATGTATTGCCGCAAGACTTTTCCCAAGCTTACTTGCCGGGTTGAAACCCCCCGGGTTTACGGAGACGAAAGCTTCGAGCATGTATTTTGGGTCATTTGAATTCTTTTCCTCTCTAGGAAATAGAAATCCTCGTCCACATTATGTCCGATATTCTCAAGTATCCCAACTACGTCCAGATGCATTGTTCCAAGAGCGGGAAACTGATTACCCGTAACAAGGTTCTCGTACATTATGTCGCGTCGTTTGCTGGATACGATGCCAGTGCTTTTATGAGCTTTGAACATAGTGGGATATCTCTGAGGAAGATATGTTCTAAATAACCTGGTGTACATCTCGCATAATACTGGATAAGCTCTATCGGTATCATTGACCCCAATAACAATATTATGATGGTCGCCAATTATAGGCTTGTGATATTCGATTTGGTTGACATAGTTCTTGTCGATTAAGTATAACTCTGATGGGTCGATGTTCTGTGTTCCTATTACCCGCCAGGTATGTCAGCGATGTTCAATTTCTGATGGCAGACATTCTTACTCAGCTCTCTACAGCTACTGAGTTGAATGAAGACTTACCCATGGTGAGATGATACTTTGGCTTGAATACTCGAATCTGCTCGGGATCCTGATTCGTCCATTGAAAGCCTCGTACCGGCTCGATTTTGGCGAATTTTGAATCAGAAGGAGGTGCTGTCTTCTCTAATTTTCTGTTCTGAATGTGCCATCGCAGTGATGCATAAAGAAGTGTAGCGATTGCGATCAACCCAAATAGCATCACGGTTGTATCCAAGGACAGCACAAGGCTAAGGACCTTTTCACAGTCCCATGAATCCATTGAATCCATCGCAAGTGGGTGTACAACTAGAGGTACAAAAGCAGTGGTCAAAAGGGCAGTACAAATGGAAATTGGATGGCTGGTTGCTGCTTGACCTGGTCCTAGATCCTTTCCTACGATCCAGCTGGCTGTTTACTACACTTGTAGAAGTAGGTAGTTCCCTATTGAGATTACCCTGAATCAAATTTAGTCAGTTCTATCTTTAATAACTCAGCAGCTAAGCTTGTACGCAACTGACCAGTAGAGATTTTGAAACATTCATACTCGGAGTCATGTATTCACGGAGTACTTTATTGATAAGGGAATAGGTGATTTTCGGTATAATAGAGTAGCATCATATGTTATGGTTGTTCCAGAACCTTGGGCGTAATCGTCATTCCGTGGTCTGCACCCCGAAGCCTAGCCTACTCCACTAGCTTTCGCTCTATAACTCACTTCAGCAATCCCTAGCTTAGAATATTTCCTGACCATTTGTTGTGGTTCCGTGGCCTGTGCACCACCCCCTAATGAATGAGGACTGAACTCATCACGGCAATTACAACATATCAGTTTTAAGGTGAGGGTTTGACTTCAGTACTACCCCCATAGCTAGATAATTGCAGCCATAATTCATTAACTTTGTCCAAGGCCGGAAGCCGGAAGCCGATACCGGAATCTGAATCAGAATCAGACGCTATTGCCAATGATCACCACCCTATTCCCTATTCCCCTGCCTCTTCGATCCGATTCCCGTGTGCTGGTTCACACATTGCTGACAGAGTCTGCAAGATGGTGGGAGGCGAGTCTTGATTGAATGAGGTGCAACTTCTATTATCACAGGACGAAAGACATTCCCACACACTTGTACGCCACTAGTCATAGGTTATAGGCCATCACCTGGGAACTGCCTCGACCGCAGATGGCCGAGAATAGCTGCACCTTATATTCGCTTCTTATTGAGCTGTTGGTCAATACTACCTAGGTAACGTTTTCATTTAAGCTAGGAAAGGGCTCTTCGCAAGATAATCCGTTTTTAATGGGCTGGGATAGCGAAGAAGAACCTCGTTTACTATCGGATTTCTCACGGATTATCCGACACTCTTGACGACACAGTTTAGGAGGCAGACATACACGAAGACTAGAAGCAATGGATAATGCTGACCAAAGACATCCGACCAATTCAAGCTCACTTCAGCCTCTGTCAGCGCCGAAAGGTAGGCCGCAGGGTCGACTTCGGAGACAGAAGCTTAAAAGAGCCAGTCGAGCTTGCAAGCAATGCAGAGCGAGGAAAGTGCGTTGTGATGTTGCTATATGGGGAATGACATGCTCCAATTGCAGGCACAGCGATGTGGAATATGCACTTGCTTCACGTAGAGGTAGAGGTGGATTCCATGCAGCAGACTCAGTACAACAATTTTCAGCGCAAGCAGGAAAACATAGCATGCAACAAGTTCCTAGCAGCTTTTCAGACTCCAGTCACCTGCTACATCCTACAACTCTTGACGGGGATGTAGTAAGCTTACAATCTCCATTAGCACATAGTTGCACGCAGGCGAGCAGCACCGAAAGTCATCTATCGAATTCTACAAATGATAACGACCTCTTCGCTATCTCGAGTAAGACATTTGACGACCACGCATCGATCGATGCCCCGTACGATTTATCTCTCGACGTCGAGAGTTCTTTAATGATTCTGTCAGGCCCTCCTCCTGAGTCCGGTCAAACCAAACTCGCTTCTGTCACAAAACAGAATGTTCCACAAATGCACCAACAGCCTTCTCGGATAATCCTAAACCTTCGACCGCTTGCATATGATGACTTGGAATACCTAAAACGAAAGGATGCCTTATCAATACCGCGAATTGGATTGCGGAAAGAGTTGATGGGGTCCTATATACGTTATGCGCTCGGCCAGATGCCAATACTGGACTTCAATGATGTGCAGAAGGCAGTGGGAGCAAGTATTCATGGTAATGGAACTGAGAAAAGTATGATGAGCTTGTTTCTGTATCAGGCAATTATGCTTGCGGGCCTGCCTTTCGTGAGGCTTCAGAGCCTACAAGATGCAGGTTACGCAACCTCTGGCGCGGCCTATGATGCTTTATTCAGTCGAGTGAAGGCATGGTTTTTGAAACTTCTCCTGGTTGCCTAGTGATGGCAAACTTTGAAGAATGATAAGTCCAGGTTTCCAAAGGGACCGTGGTACAAAGACCAGAATCCTGAGCCGGTGGAATCTCTAATCTATGTTCTAGACTATGATGAGAATAAGAACCGTCGCAAATCTTGGGATGAGACTTTTACACCACGAGCGTTAAAGGTTTACGAAGATAGGATATACAAGGTCTTGGAGGATGTCTCGCGGCGATTCAAAGAATTTGCAAAGAATGGAGAGGCTATTGACTTTGCTTTATGGTCTGAGTATCTTTTGATTGATGCTATTGGGAAAATCGCATTTGTAAGTTGCCACAACAAAGTTAAGCTCGTAAGACCTGCATTAACTTTTGGTCTTCCAATTCCAGAACGTCGATTTCCACTCGGTTGAAGATGGAAAAGCCCATTTCTACATGGAGTTCATTCATTCCATGTTGAAGTTTACAGTAACTTTCGCTGAAGTCTCATGGATGAGACCTCTCATGGCATACTTGCCCCTAGGCAAAGAGCAAATGCGAGACATCAATGCATACAAGGAGTTCACCAAGCGCAGCCTCACAGAAAGAATGCAGACTCAAGAATCTGTAGAAATCGATGTCCTTGGCTTTCTGATGGCAGCTGGAAAGAAGAATCCTGCCTACAAATTAACAGATGATGGGCTAGCGTCAGAGACTCAGTTGGTCGTTGCTGCAGGAAGCGATACCACCAGCATTGCTATCACGTGAGTCTAAACTTTGTGTAATCCTAGATTTTATTCGTAAAGAACTAAATGTTTGTCAGATCTATAATGTATTGGCTGTTACTAGATCTATCTGTACGCAAAAAGTTGCGTGATGAATGCAAAACAAATTTCGAGCCTGGGGAACAATTCTAAACAGCACGACTTGGAGACTTGAAGCGAGCTCCGTATCTAAATGCTTGCATCAACGAAGCCTTAGGGCTTCTGCCCTCTGGACCTAACGGGAGGCAGAGGGTAGTGAATACTCCTGGTGGGCTCATGGTCGGGGGTCACCTGGTCCCTGAAGGTACGAAGATTAGCATTCCCACGTGGACAGTGTATCATGACCCTCGAAATTTTGAGAGGCCCTGGGATTTCATCCCGGAGCGATGGATTGAAGATTCCGGTTTCATGGGCGTACATAATAAAATAGCTTTGATGCTATTTGCGCTTAGGACATACTCTTGCATTGGAAAGCCTCTCGCTCTGCTGCAATTACGCTTGTTTGTGTACAAGTAAGTCAAGCAAACATCATGCATGGAGCTTGCCTTACCCAGGCTCGTCATTAAGGCGACGGTGACTAATCATGTTCACAGGATCATTCCTCAACTTGACATCGAGCTTGCTTCCGGATTTGATAAGAGAGGTTTCATCGAAAACACAAAGTCATACTTTGGATTGACCAAGATGCCACTTTATGTCACTATAAGAAACGCTGAAATCACTTCTACATAGTTTACGGATCAGGCGCATCAACCCGGAGGCAACTCTGAGCTTCCTGCTATACTAGAAGTCCACGAAAACATGTCCTCCAAGCACTACACATCATTCGCATTCTTAGAAGATAGCAAACTCCAAATCCAGTCATCAAGGAACTCCTTTGCTATACCTAGTATCAAGTGTCACGACCTGGCTTTTGGAAGCCGGAGGGTTCTGGTAGAAAGTTTAAGGAAGAACATAATTGGTGAAGGAGATCTTCTAGCTGCCTAAAACTACTAGCGCACGAGGGGTGTTAGAACCTTTCTTTAAGTTGCAATCTTTGTACTAGGGCTATAACTCCGGGAACACATGACCCCAAGTTATGTGATTGACCCCCAGGATCTAGGGGCCTCGCCCTGACACAACGGATTCTATATAAGTAAATAGTTTTTATTTAAATATGAGTTTTGTGCTTAAATGTTTATAGTTTGTAATACGGATTTTGTGCCTGTTGCATTTTTAATTCTATTTGAAGAACCCCGATTTCTTGTTTGCCACTTTTCCCGCGATACTAACCGGACAATTCTATAACCCCTACGCCGTAAGACCTCAAGAGCTTTACACCTTAGCCTAGATATTGAAGTTGTTTAAACTTGGTATAAAATAGGTTATTCAGTTTATCACCAGTTTTTAATACATGTCCTTAAACCTAAACTCCATTTTAGCTACTAGATTTTATGTAAAGAGCATTCAAAGGAAAGGTTCTTCTGAGGTTGTAGATTATTTTAGGTGACATAGAAATCGCAAAGCACTAAGGACAAGAAAGAAATCACTCTTCTACAAAAACGGCATAGCTTGGTTACTTTATAAAATCTTTTAGGCTAGGATCTGGTACTGAGAAACAGTGCATTAAACTGCAAAAGCAAAGAGACTTGGTTAAACAAAGTTTATGTGAGGTTTCAAAGACAGAGTGATATAGTATTCGATGATACCGATTCTCATTACACTACTTCCACGTATACAAACTAATCTCTACCCTTCCCAACACTCGGAATCTCCCCCCCTTATATCGTAGGCTAGCCGGAGCCTCCACGAATAGGAAACGAGGCATTACAAAGAATAATATTTAAGTATTCCACCGATGCATACGATCTGACAACCCCTATTCCCATAATCATGAATTCCCATGATCATGTGACCTATTTCTCCATCGAATACTAAGCCATGGCAGTTTACTCCTATACTCTACCCAAACCAATAGTTATCCTAGGAACATATCCTACTACCGCATTATCACCAATCCCCTAGCCGTTTGTTATGTTCGCAAGAATTCTATCCCTTTCCCCATAATAATTCTGTCAAGTTCTTCTTCTAGCTCTTGCGTTTCATCTTTTATTCACAACTAACATTCCAAGTAGATGAGAGAAAAGATTCTTGAGAACTCGCAGAACAAACATTTACTTAAACAAACGCAATATAAAATTCTCGCATCAGGCGTACTCAGTGTCCATTCGTGCCGGTCGTTCGTCGTCGGACCCAAAACGAACCCAGTCAGACTTTTGAAATTGATGAGTGAGTACTAGTAGGTTTGCTTCCCGGAATAGAAAGTTAACAGTATATTGCCATTGATGCTATGCTGCTCACCTCTATGTGGCTTAGCTTTAGCTAGGTTGGAAGTGAGGTGGAGAGATAATGAGGGGATAAACTTGAAAGAACCTTGAGGAAAGCGGTCGAAAGTAAAGGCCGCGTTAGACTCGCAGAGAAAATACTCGGGGTTACACCAACATGTTACAAATCGGCGCCTGTTACGTGCCTACTGGACTCGCCTTCAAGAACGAAAGTATAACTTGGTAGCCTTACTCCTTATTTGGGACTAAATGAATAATAATTATAAAAGTTGCAGGGCAAAATTTGAATATTGAGAAGAAAACTATTCATAAATAGAACGCATTTAAAAAAAACGAAAGACCAAATTGCGCTAAGCCAGATCTCTTTTAGACGATATGATGTTAACTTAATATCCATATGTTGATTTTCGAGTATATCCAATGACCATCCCAACTTCAGACATGACCGGCATGACTAACTCTCGTGCATGCCCATCCGTCTACGATTCTGACTTTTGAAAGTCTTCCTCATTTATAAGGCTGGCAGCTTTCTGCGCCACGGCATATAACAATGACATCGGATGTGAAGTGACCTGAAGTGGTAAGATCCCAGCATCAACTATCCTCAACTTCTTCGTTCCATAAACCCTGCGACGGAAATGATAATTAGTTCTTTGGTTCAAAAATGCTGGGTTATGTGGTAGTATATGTAATATGATAGAAAGGGCAAGATAGGAGGCATACTGTAAACTCGGATTAACAACCCCACCAAGCTCCCTGGGCATCATAGCAGTGGTACCAATCCAATGACTGGCCCCGAATGCCGTGCCTTTAAACCAGGCAAGGTAGTCTGCATCCGTCGCATTTGCAGGAATCGGCGGGTCATAGTAGGCATCCTCGACTACATCGGCGAACGGTGGACTTGAGAATAGCGCTAGTGAACGCCGCGTTATGGCGACTGCAATTTCTTGGTCGAAATTGTCTGTCAGAAGACGGGGCGTAATACGGGGGTTCTGAAACGGATCCCCGGAGGAAATGTGCACATAGCCACGGGATAGAGGAACTAACGGCCAGAAAACAGCATTGAGCACTGTTGGGTTGCTTTCAGCTATGAACTCTGCGACCGGTACTAATTTAACAGCTTAGAACTAAATTGTACATGCACACGGGGAGAGATGAAACTCACAACCAGAGTTCACAATCAAGTCAATAGTAGTGTTGAGGATGCGCTGCGCACCATCAACTGTCGCTGCAGCACCCACGCCGACAAGAGCCTGTGCACGAGAGAGCAGAGACTTGGGTGATGTTATTTCTTTGACATACGAAGCTGCGCCTGCTCCTGAGATTAATAAGATGCAAAACACTCATCCTGTCATTAAGAGTAGACTAACCTAAACCCCATATCTCATCCACATTAACGAGTGATATCTCTGGTGCAAAAAGCTGTCGACCATCAATAATCGAAGTATCATTCTGATACGCAGCGGCAACAAGAGCAGATGTTGCCGTTCCTGGCTGATCATTCAAATGCGCGCCAACACCAGGGAGATCAACAAGTTGCTTGATGCCTATTGCTTTCAACACACTTGCCTTACCTACACCTGATCTCTCGAGGATTGGTGCGCTTCCCAGTGCTCCAGCTGCCAGGATGACCTCTCTTTTCGCATAAGCGGTGCTGAGTTTCGTAGTAGAGTTTATACCGAATCTTACCCCTATTGCTTTCATTCTCTTGTCGAACAAGACTTTGTCCACCTTATGATTTGCGAGAATGGTGAGGCTATCACGCTGCTGATTTGCAGCCCAGAGAAGGCCATCCGCAGCTGAGGAGCGTCGATGCTTACCAGTGACAGAATCATACCAAATGGTCCAGGAAGCGGAAGCCGAGACTACAGTATTCCGGTTCGAAAGATCATTGCCAATGGTGAGACCAGGGAAGATGAGAGGAAGGGCCTCCTTGTATAGCTTTTGAGCACCTGGG
>Ga0247739_10000555_pt1 | contig 13151 bp, 11 predicted proteins | sample UWRJL058202B2_FD_180943 | JGI IMG/M metagenome (GOLD analysis project Ga0247739, IMG submission 180943) | Plant litter microbial communities from Arlington Agricultural Research Station in Wisconsin, United States - UWRJ-L058-202B-2 | ecosystem: Environmental > Terrestrial > Plant litter >...
AACACCTTACCTTGAATCGTTGCCTTCGATTCACAAAATAGCGACGCCCTGGCCGATATGGCCCACAATTACAAGCTAAGCTTCAAAGTTAAATTTCGTATCGTTCAAGACATTTCCACCGGCGATGCAAAAAATGCGAAGCAAGAACGCTTCGCATAGTTACAGTATCAAAGAATACCATCTGAAAGTTGGTCCCGATTCCAAGTTTGGAAAAGGTGACACAAGGTAACAGAAACCACAAAAACTTTGGATGGTGAATGGAACGCATTTAGACGAAAAAGGCAACCTATCTTTTGGATGGTTGCCTTTTCTTGTAATATAAAATGTGGTTTTAAATTAATACTCCCAAGAAATCCATGTGGTTGCATCAGCAACACTTACCATATCGTAAGTTGTTACATCGTCGCCCCCAGTGGCTGTTTGTACCAAATAGTACCCTTGTGCTTGAAATAATTGGGTGCGGAATTTTGCGTACACTGTTGCAGCAGCAGCAGGAGGCGTACCGAATTGAAAACCGCTATTCGGAAAAACGACCCTACCAGTGTTTGCTGGAAATGAAGGCGTGATTGCCGGTCCGTATGCGGTGGATGCTATAATTCTTACTGCATCATAGGGTGGAGAAGCTACCGGATAATATTGAGTAAAAGAGTAGCCTGCCAAAGTCTTCACCCCAAAAGCATCATCGACGCCTTGTTGGTGAAAGCCATCCAATGAGCCAACGTATATACTATTTTTAGTCCAAGTATACCATCTTGCTGGAGATGTCAAATCTACTTTTGCTGGAACCGCAACTGGTTTTATCACCGCAGGCTGACCACCAATTGTTGCAGTAATAAAGCCTGTAACAGCATTGTAAGACATATTGGTGATGCCAGACATTGTTTTTGTTCCTACGGTAAGTGGTTTAGAGAACCCTAACCCTCCTAGTGTTAAATAATAAGTTGATTGTTTGGTAGCATCCAAAAGATTGCCAGTTGCATCTGCCAGGGCAACCGTAGCACGGCCTGTATGAAGATCTGCTGAGTCAGTACCGTTGATAACCACTCTTTTAAAGTAAGTTAAAATCTTGTTGACCATCAGACCACCAGCCAATTGGCCAGTATTAAAAGCGGTGAAGTCAGCAGCCGTGTTCCTCGTTAAAACCATCTTGCTACCATTGAACCTTCCTACTAGACCAATTTGATCTGCAGTTGTCGTAGAATCATCAAAATAGAATTCGAAATCAGAAACAAGACCAGTACCAGCAGCTCCGCCATTAATGCCGGGAGTAGGATCCGCTAACACGTGGATATAAGAGTAAGTATCAAAAAGAAGACTTGGCTGTTGCAACGCTTTTAACCGATAGCTGCTTTCTTTTATTGTCACGGCAGAAAGCGAGTCGAAACTGGATAGCATTTTTACCCTGTTAGAATCGTTGAACTGGAAATAAAAGGTATAAATTCCTCCCGTCCTAGTAGTCAACATACCCTTCCAACCATTCTTTTCGCCAGAAAGTTTAGATTGGTATGCATTCAAAGCTGCAGTCAAGCGTTGATCAGCAGACTTGTCAAAAACGCTTGAATCGTCTACCTTCCTGCACGAAGCGATGGTGATAACCAAGGCAGAAACCAGTATTAAATATTTTTTCATTTGAAATTGTTATTGTTGATTAATAAAGTAGGGCGTTGATAGCGGTTTTTGTCCGATTTTGCAAACTGTAGAAGTCGATATTCCAAGCCTGTTTGAAGTAGGTTACTACCGATGCTTCTTTCTGACGAAGCCTATTCCTTGCCTGGGTAGATGTAGTCCCATTGGCAGTGGGAGTTGTATATGTGATGCTGTTCACATAGTTATCGAAATAAGCTTTACCATAAACCAACATTATAGATACCATTTCAGCCCAGTCATCATCCTTACCTGAAATAGCGTATTGAGTGATAAAGCCTTCGTTCTTAGCTTCGGTAGGGGTCACGTTCAACCAGTCTGAAGTATACGAGTTAGCACTTGGGCCGCCGAATGATACTGGAACTTTTACATTTTGATCCAAAATATGGGCAAATTCATGTTGGATAACATGGAACATTTCAATTACAGTAGTGGTATCGGCGGGAACATAACCAGGCATACCTTTTACACGGAAGCTGTTGATTTGATATAATACCACCTTGCGTCCACCTTCAGCGGTACCTAACGTAATCGATCCTCTATTATAGGAACCACTACCTACAAGTACCAAAAATTTAGGACTGATCAATTTGAAGAAAGGTACACCCGCTTCGGCGATGTACGTGTTAATCCAAGCTTTTTTAATCGAACCTAAAACAGGAATCACACTTTCTTCTTTTGGTGGAACCAGTGTTTTGTCCTGCTCTAACTCAGATTGATCCCATTTGTATTTCGCAGCAATATTAAAAGGGACTGTAAGGCTATCATAAATCCATTTATCTATCGGGCCTTTTACCCATGTATCACCACCTAATCCAGGGATGTCTTCTAGGTTCAGTGCGTCTTCCTTGCGACAAGAAGATACCGCAACCACCACCAAACTTGCGACAAAAATATTTTTTACCAATTTCATAAATAAAAATTAAAGGGGTTAGCGTTTGTTTAATTCTAATCCAGCTTGTAGAGCTGATAATGGAAGTTGAATTGCCCTGCGTAAATCGTTTGGCGTAAGCGTGATGTTCTCAACCGCTGATCCACCAGTTTTAAGGTTGTGTACTACTTGTATCTTGTAGCGTAATACGTCAAACCAGCGCATGCCTTCATGGACAAAATCCGCTCTTTTATAGGCCAAGATGGCCTGAATAACACTAGGCAAGCGTTTAGTACCCAAATCCGTAGCAACTACTGGAAAAACTGTATTGATTTTAGCTAAGGTAATGTTGTACGTAGTGGCATTGTAGTTCGTAATACGTCTGCTAGCATAGGTGTTCAAAAGAGCTATAGCACCTGTTACATTGCCTGTATAATACAATGCTTCGGCATGGTTGAACAAAACATCTTCAACAGTAAACAAAGGAACCATTACGTAGGGCTGTCCAAAGTTAGCGTTTACTGATGCCCGTACGAAATATTCGTCAATTTTTGGTATCAACTGGTGACTGCCATTACTAATACTATACCTTTTATAAGCAACAGGGCCGCCCGTAAGTGGATCAGTACTAGGGTAAACTTCGGTTTGTTTAGCCTGACCTACGCCATAACGTTCAGTGTAGAACCAGCGAGCCCATATAGAAGATGTTTCAACTAGCAGCAAATTAGCAGCTTCGGTAGATTTACTATATACCTTAAACAATTCAGTTACATCCGTAATTGTGTTGTAAGGACTAGTAAGGTCGTTCCAACCACGCAAGTTTGGGCCGTATGCTCCACCGGGAATGGATTCGCTAGCATATTGAATCACTTTTGCGTAGTTGCCTTTGTAGAGATAGAACCTTGCCGCAAACGCATTAGCGGCAGCACGGTTCCAATGGAATTTAGGAACGGAATAATTCTTATCTTCTAACAGTGGAAGACCTTCTACCAAATCCTTTTCAATCATTTCATATACATACTTAACTGTATTTCTTTGATATTGTTTGATAACCACTTTTTCTGACTCTAAAACATAGGGAATGCCCGGGTCGGTTGCAGCAGTAGCAGAATCATAGAATTTAGAAAATAAGCTTACCAACATAAAATGAGCGTAGGCTCTTGATACCAAGGCCTCACCACGTTGGGTTTTGTATGCAGTGGTGTTTCCAGCCTCAGCAATTGTTTCAAGCGCCTCATTCGTTACAGCAATAGCCGCATAACAACTTTGCCAATAGAATTCCGGCGAATCTTGCTGGTTCTGGCGGCTGTCCAACCACCTATAAGGGTCGCTGACCTCCAAATCTGTACCTCCATTGCCAATGTCTTCAACGTTGTCGGACATGGTTTCGGTAAAACCTTGGTAGTTGGCCTGTGGATAAGAAGTAGCCAAAAATTGTGACACTTTTTCAGGGGTCGAGAGTTTTGCTCTATTATCTGGTTCCTTATCAAGGAACTTGCTACATCCGGTTGCCATCAAAAGCAAACCGCAAGAGCTATATAAAAATATTTTTTTCATAAATCGGTATGAAGTTTAAATTAAAATCCCGCCTTAAGAGAGATTACAAATTGTTTTTGGATTGGTTGAGCAACACCGCCAGTATTGAAGAATTCTGGATCCTGTCCCTTCAACTTTTTGTCGGAATAAATCAACCATGGATTGTTCGCGACACCAGTAATTGCAAAAGAATTCATATGCCATTTTTTTAACATGGCAGAACCTAAGTTATAAGTCAACGACACATTTTTTACTCTAATGAAGTCACCAGAGGCTACTCTTGCAGTAGAATAATTGTAAGTATTATAAGGTTGTGCCCCTTGTCCGCTAATCAAATATCTTTGATAAGCATCCACTACTGAAGGTACATTTGTTTTCAACTCATCACCCGGCATTACCCAACGATCGATAAACTCCTTCGGCATGGCGTCGAAATCGCTATATGAAGTCCTGAAGGCAGGATATAGCCTGATTTTGTTACCAGCTTGATAAGTCATAAAGATATTTACAGAAAACGCTTTATAAGTAAAGGTATTGTTGATACCACCGGTATACTTAGGATCCACGGAACCTTCGTATTTAAGGTGAGAGATATCTTGGTCTTGGAAATAAACATCAGCAGCTAAAGAGTCTCCACCACCTTTGTAAGTACCAGCCACAAATTGAGGAACCCCCGTGTAATGGTTCAACCCAGCGTATTGAACCGAGAAAAGGCTGTTCACAGGATAGCCTTCTGTGTTGCCACCTTGTGCTTGAATCAAGTCAAAAATCAAAGGAATGTTTTTCACGTTGGTAATCTTGGTTGTATTATAACCAAAGGTGATGTTCGCTTTCCAACTCCAATCTCTTCTTTTTATAATGGTACCACCTATTAGTACATCGATACCATGCGAAGACATATCTGCGTAGTTGGCTGCTTTATAAGTCTCACCGCCTATACCTGGAGTTTTGATTTGGCTGATGAGGTCGAAGCTTTTTCTGTTGTAGACATCCACAGACATATTTACCCGGTTCTTGAAAAGATTCGCATCCAACCCAATGTTGCCTTGATAGTTCTTTTCCCAAGTAAGATCAGCATTTTCAAGATTTGCTAATTGTATAACAGACTCCCTGTCGGTAGGGATAGTCCTATTGGTAGTAGCACTTCTCAATACAATTTCAGAGTTAGTAGCAGGACCGAAGCTAGCTGTTAAACCATAACTACCTCTTAATTTCAGGTAATCTATCCAACGTGCACTTTCCATGAATTTTTCTTGATCGATATTCCATGATCCGCTCACTGTCCAAGTAGGCAACCAACGTGCACTAGGAGATGCTCCCAAACGGTTGGATCCGTCGTAACGGCCAGTTACGTTGATATTATACTTACGGTCGAATGTATAAGACACATTCGAATAAAATGCTGCGAAACGGTCAAAATCTTTGCTCATTCCGTAATAAGGAAAGCTCGCTTCAATGGTTTGTTTCAATATCCTGTAATCTACGAAAGGAATACCACCATTATCGTACTGATAGCCATAACCTGTGTTAGATGAAGTTTGGCGATCGGTCAATTTCACTTGCTGTCCAACTAAAACGGTCAGATCGTGCTTGTCTTTAAAAGTGGTATTGTAGTTAAGGCTATTGCGGAAGTCAAAGTTCAATAATTGATCTTCTGCACGATTATAGAAACCGCCATAAGGCAATACTACAACAGGTTCTGCAGCAGGATTATCCGGATCACGATACAGGAATTGGTTGCTCGCACGCATTGTGGCATTATCCGCTGCCCTGTAGGCATTTGCCATATTTGCATTTTCTGTTATTTCATGCTCTCTTGTAGATTTTACATAACGCAATGCTCCAATAAATTCGTAACGTAAATGCTTGCTAAATTTATAGCTTAGGTCGCCTTGAAGTTTCAAATCGATCACGTTGATTTTCAACCGGTTGTTTTCCAATTCGGTCAAGATATTGAATGGGGCATAATTTCTCCTAAAATATTCACGATTTCCATTGGCATCGAATGCAGTCAATGTCCGGCTACTGTTCAATGCATAGCTGAATGGGTTGATATCGAAATCACGATCATATTGACCTGAAACCGGATTGCTAACCCTGCTTAATGCACCCGGGGCATTCTGTTGGCGAACCGATGCAGTGGTTAAGAAACCTGCACTCAATTTGTCAGAGAATTTATAGTTGTTGCGGAAGTTCAGGGTATATCTTTTTACCTTATCTGCAATCGTCCAACCATTGTCTGAATACAGACTGGTAGAGAAAAAGGATTGTGATTTTTCTGAACCGGAAGAAATGCTAATGTTATGCTCTTGTACCAATGAATTCTTGAACAATAAATCAAACCAATCTGTGTTTGTGGCTGCGTAACCTTTTAGGAAAGCTGCTTTGGCTTCAGTCGTGTTGATCAAACGAAAATTTCCGTTAGCATCAGGTGTATTAATGTAGTCATACATTTTACCATATACACCATAATTTGCGCCGCTCAAGATATTTGGTGTCAAAATACCTTTCCTATCCAATTCCCCAAGCACCGACATTTGTTGAGCAGAGTTCATGATATTATACTCTGAGTACATTGGTTTTAACTGGGTAGTAAAGTTTCCAGTATAATTCACAGAAGTTTTCCCCGAGCGACCTTTTTTAGTAGTGATAACGATTACACCATTCATAGCCCTAGCTCCATAAAGAGCCGTTGCAGCCGCATCCTTCAAGATGTCGAATGTTTCAATATCGTTTGAGTTGATACCGGCAACAGAAGAACCTAACAAAGTTGTCGGGTCACCGCTAGACAGTTGATCGTTCGAAATATTGATGATATCTTCCAATACCACACCATCCACAACCCACAAAGGCTTGTTATCTCCATTAATAGAGGTTGCGCCACGAATTCTCACTTTGGGTGCGCTACCAAATGTACTCGATACGTTCTGTACAGATACACCTGCTGCACGCCCTTCCAACATGCGGCTTACATCCACCACACCTGGCTGACGAATTTCGTCGGCCTTCAAGTTTACGGAAGAACCAGTGAATTTTTTCTTGTCAATGGTTTGGAAACCAGTAACCACTACGCCATCTAGTTGGCTTCCAACTGTGGCAGTTAAAGAAACATCCAATGATTTTTGACTGTTGTAAGTAATTGTTTTAGAGCCAAAACCTAGAGATGAAAACTCTACTTTGTCCCCCGCTTTCAACAACAATGCGAAAGTTCCATCATCTGTTGTTACGGTACCTCTATCGGTGCCCACAATCTTTACGGAAACACCTCCAAGCGGTTTATTATCCTCTCCGAGAACTCTACCGGCAACTCTTTGAGTACCGACTTGGGCCTGTACACCTTGAAACAAGGATAGGCTCAAAAAAAATAGCAGCCCTAGGGCACTGCGAATGAGTGCAGCAGTTGGGCGCAGTTTGGTTACGTGCATAAACAGTTTTTATAGTTTGGTAATGCGTGCAATTTAACAGTTAATTGACTATCCTGAACAGGAAAATTGAAATTTAATGCTTTAAGCGCACAGAAATGCGACGAAAATCAATTCTCAATTGCTTTCAATGTGTATTGGCGGCTAATTTGGAACATATTAAGATTCTTTTAAATTGTGTTAAAAATTTTACAATTATTTAATATTCTTATGAAAAATTTATGAATAAATCAAGTTTCCTCACAGCATAGTTTAACATTGGCTTACCTGTTTGGAATCACCGAACTATAATGTGTATAATATGAATCTTGCAAAGCACAGTTTAATTTAAGCCTGTTGATAGCTTTATGTCTTTGACCCTATGGTTGGATTGAATACTTAATAGCCTTTCATACTAAATTAGGATACGCAATAATGAACAAAGCGCATGTGAGTCTGCTTAAATCATTTACTTATCAACAAATCGAGTGAAGCAAAAAGTCGACGCCTATTATATATGCTAGTTATGTGTGTACCTTATTACTTACAGTCAAACAAAAAATGATTGGGATATGCGTTGATAATAAAAAGCACAAAGCAATAGAGAGACAGCTAGAAGTTTAATTATGCTGTTAAATTCCTTATCCCTTCGTCTTCCTTTCTCAAATCCTTAAGGCCCCATTCTTGAATGGTCATAATAATCGGCATCATCGAGTGACCGTACTTAGTTATTTTGTATTCTACCCTTGGCGGCATTTCTGCATATATTTTTCGTTCGATAATATTGTCGGCTTCCAATTCACGTAATTGGTTCACGAGCATTTGTTTGCTGATGAGTGGAACAACCTTTTGCAATAAACTAAAACGGTTGTACTCCTTGCTGATGGCATAAATAATCAGGGTTTTCCACTTGCCGCCCACCTTGTTCATAAAGTGGGTTACCGGACAATTATTGGGATTGAATTCTTTGTTTTTTCGTATTTGTTCCATTGGTCTATAAAAATGTACTAGGTTATATAAAACACACTACTGTTGTTATGTAGACGAAGGTAGTAGTTTTGAAACCTTCAAATTTATACTATGGACAATAAAGAATTGGTACGTATGGCTATCATCGCCGTGTTTGTGGATAGGGACATTAGCGCTTTCGACAAGTATTTTGCCGACAATTATATACAGCACAATCCGCAGCTGCCCAATGGTACTGCCGTGTTGAAACAGTTTATCCCTACGCTCAGCGTTACGTTTGGTTATGAACCTGGAGTAATCACCGAGAATAATAATATCGTAATGATACATGGCCGATACCAAGATTGGAATGGAAAAAATATGATTGCCGTAGATATATTCAGAATAGAAAATGGAAAAATAGCGGAGCATTGGGATGTGATGCAAGAAGAAATAACCGCCGATAAAACCGCCAATGGAAATTCGATGTTTCCTATCCACGCCTAAATTTTACAATGGCTTTTTACATATTAAACACGAACATGCAATCTTTTATAATAGATATCGATGAAAGTATTTTATCGGTTATCCAAAACAAAATAATCCAGGCCATAGTTAATCCTTTGCCAGCGAGAGTTGGATGGGAGCGGGGAACAAGCATCGAATACATGCAGGATCTTCTAAGCTATTGGCAAACCAGTTACGATTGGCGGAAACAAGAAGCCGAACTTAACAAATTCAAGCACTTTAAAACGGTAATCAACGGAAGTGCTGTACATTTTATATATGAAAAAAGTAAAAATGAACATGCGAAACCGCTTATATTGACGCATGGTTGGCCCGATAGCTTTTATCGTTTCCATAAAATAATAGAACTGCTTACGAATCCAAAAAATGGTGGGCAATCGTACGATGTTATTATTCCTTCCCTCCCCGGCTTCGGCTTCTCGGATGCTTTTGACTTGGCAAGCACGCCGGATGCTTGGCGGACATTAATGGTGGACGTACTAGGCTATCAAAGTTTTTATGCCCTCGGTGGAGACATTGGTGCCATCATCACTAAAAAATTGGCCGCAAAATATCCGCAACATGTAAAGGCGATACACCTAACCGAAGTAGGTTTGCCAGCCGGCAACGAAGCCATTTTACAAACTTCGGAAACGGTAAGGAATTTCGCCATGGCATTGCCCGCAGGCATTATGCAGGTAGGTGCTTTTTTATTACTGCAAGGTTCCAAGCCACAAACATTAGCCTTTGCCTTAGCTGATTCGCCACTTGGCTACGCAGCATGGGTAACGGAGAAATTCAACGACTGGACTGATAATAACGGTGCGGAAGAAAATACGTTTACCAAAGACGAATTGCTTACCCACATCATGATTTATTTGGTTACGGGCACCGTGCAATCGTCGCTACATACATACTACGACTGGACAAAACTTTCACCCACTTCAAAAATTGAAACACCGGTTGCCGTGGCGCAGTTTCCAAAAGAACCCATTGTGCCGCCCAAAGAATGGGTGGAAAGCCAAGTAAACTTGCAGCGCTATACCATCATGCCTGCTGGTGGGCATTTTCCTGCTTGGGAAGAACCGGAATTGTTCGTGGAAGATTTAAATAGCTTTTTTGGTCAATATTGATATAAAAAGGAAGCGGCCTTTAGGAATTCGTTCTTATAAAATAAAATTTAAAATATTTGTTATGGATGTAGAGGCAATAAAAAAATCGATCGTTGGCCAATGGAAAAGTATAGCCACCGAAGTACGACCAAGTGCCCAGAAAAATGCGGATGGCAGCGCAAAGCCTTTTTACTTACATAGAAAGTTTATCTATTCGGTGAACGATACATTTGAATTAGAAATAATTAATTCTGCAGATGCTTATGGTATAGTGCCCTTGGTAAAACTACTATTAAAGGGGACGGTCGCTTGGCAAGGCGTTCACCCCATTGCCGAGGGCGCACAGAAAGTGGATTTTACAGCCAACCAAGCATACGAGGTTACGCCCTTGATACAAGGATTTGCAGATGCCATGAACCAAGTGGCCAACAAGGGTTTCAACCACTGGGAAATCAATAAAACGCAAAGTATCCTCGGCAAAGCATTTGTTCCGTTCAATCTTGCCGAAGGGCAAATTTTTAAAGAATATGATTTGATGTATGTTTTGGATGATATATTATTTTGGGGCGCTAGGCACACGGATGGCCGTGGGTTCGATACCGATGAAAACAGGCCTACTAATTTACAGATACCAATGGCTAGACAGCGATAATATTGTAAATGTTGAAGTTAGATTGACCAAATCTGTCGCTTAAATAAGCAGGAGAACAGCCTCTTCAACCCGCCTTCAGCAGCAATTTTTTCTTCTACTTATGGCAATGCTTTCGCCATTGGTAAGCAATAGGTTGCTGTAGTTAAGGCCATTTATTTCTTGCACGAACATCTTGTTCACCAAATGGCTGCGATGCACTCTAGCAAAGAGTTCCATAGGTAAATGCATTTCAAACCAATGCAGCACTTTTGCCACGGTCATAGGGTCTCCGCTGGCAAAATGAATCTTGCTGTAATTGCTTTGTCCTTCTACCCTAACAATCTGTTCTACCCGCACCAAACGGATGCCGCGGTCGTAAGGAATGGCTATCAATTGCATAGATATTTTTTTAATTAATACTTATTGGCGATAAAAAGCCAAAAGGCCACCATATTGAGTGGCCTTTTGGCTGTAGTTTGTTCAATCTTAATTAGGCGGAAGGGTGAGGCATTTTCCTTTTATATCCAGCGTACGGTTATTGATCGTGTGCACATCACCACCGTTGCGTACCTGCACGCTGGCGGCTTCTGCATTGGCGTTGCTGATAATGCACGGGTTTAGGGTGCCGCCGGATACAATTACATGCGTTCTGTTTTCTGCACTAGCAAGTCGGTAAACTGTTACTCGTATGATGCTCGTATCACCCACACGCCCGTATAAATTGGGTTCTGCTTTATATATATTACCTGTTATACTTGTTGCGGCCGGTTGTGCCCAAACAAGGTTGGCGGTGTTATTGGTTTGTCCGCTGCTTATGGTACCGTTCATAAGCGTCCAATTCCTTTGGCTGCCGACGGTAGCGGGTACGGTATAAGGCCAATTGTAAGTGCCGTTTGCAAAGTTGCGGACAGAAATGGTATGGGCTGTTGGGGGATTGTGGATGGTGGGGCTGTATTGGCTGGAAATGCCCAAAAAGATGCTGTTTGTGCTACTTATCCGAAGTTTGTAGGCACTGCCATGATGAGGTGTGCAGGCAAGATGACATTTTATTATGATAAGAAACGTGAAGCTGTCAACATTGCCGTTGCTATTGCCCCCTGTCTACTGAAAAACTAGGAAGGCAGAAGTTTCAATAGATAATTATGGCCCAACCTTTAAATCCACGCCAGCTGCAACCGTAAAAGAACCAAGTGCTTCCACACGTATCGACTGTAAAAAAATATTATTTGTAATTGTGATAGTATGCCGCACTACAATATTACTTCCGGGCGGTGGCACTCCAGTTCCGCACCAAGTCGCTGCATTATTTAAATCACCGTTAGATGATGTTACATATGGCATCTGATTGGTGTTTGATACACAAGAAGGGTTCCAAAAGATAATTCCATTTGAAGTAGCAATCAGCAATTTTTTTCGCAAGGTATCTATACAAATACCCTTAATATTATTATCTGGCAAGCCATGTATTTTGGTATATCTTTTGTAACTGCTGTCTTTTAATATAGGTCCGCCACTATATATTATCAGACCGCTATCCGTACCAATATAAACGTTACCCATTTTATCTCCCACAATAGCGTTTGCATTTACATGTGCGTTTACAGGCAAAATCAATGAATTGTTTAGCTTTTTCAGGCCAATTTCGTCATTCACTACCAGCCCTGCACCTGCCGTGTAAAAACCAATCCATGTGCGATTGCTTTTGTCGAAATAAATAGCGCTAGTATTGAAATTTGCGGAAGGAAAAATGCCAGGGTTAGTAGAGTCATCAATAACGTCAATTAATGAAGCGTTGACTGCACTATACTTTAATATTTGGCTTTTGCCAAAATTGTTGAGTACGGCCCCCCATATTTCTAAAGAATTGCCACCTATAACATTTATAGATTGGGTAGTGGTATTTTGCAATCCCTGCCTATATGCAGTGAATCTCGGTGATGCAGCATTAAAACCCCTCCCAATCCCGCCACTGGCGGTAACGCTGGCTGTTACTTGCGCTCCGTGCGCAGACCAAATTAAGGGATTTGTTCCTGTTAAATGTCGACTAGTATCAATATATAAACCACGTGCATTGCGAGAGGGGAGTCCATCTGCAACGACCCCGAAATAGGTAGCGCCAATAAAATTACTGTCAGGGAAGTAATTGATACCGCCGGTCATCACCGTTGTCCCCGAACCAAGATAGCCAGCCTGCGCTACCCAGACGCCACCTTTCTGATCTGCCTTTATATCCCAAATCAAATTGTTTGTATAAGCACTATATTTTTCCCAAGCAGTCCCATTGTATTTATAAATGCCTTGACGGCTTGTGCCAGCCCATACATGTTGACCCTTGCCCACACTAATGCTTGTAAAGTCATTAGTTGTGAATGAAGGGGTGTTGCACATAGAAAAATAGGTATTGGTTTCTGACGGCGTGAGAGCTTTGTTGGACGGGTCAGTAAGCATAATTCTTGAGGGTAAACCAAGAGCCGCCTGTATTACAAAAGCCTGCATCTTTG
>Ga0247739_10000557_pt1 | contig 13132 bp, 14 predicted proteins | sample UWRJL058202B2_FD_180943 | JGI IMG/M metagenome (GOLD analysis project Ga0247739, IMG submission 180943) | Plant litter microbial communities from Arlington Agricultural Research Station in Wisconsin, United States - UWRJ-L058-202B-2 | ecosystem: Environmental > Terrestrial > Plant litter >...
TGCCGGCGACGTCATCGGCATTCCGAACCACGGCGTCCTGCGCGTCGGCGACAGCCTGTCCGAGACCGGCATGGTCCGCTTCGCCGGCCTGCCCAACTTCGCCCCCGAGATCCTGCAGCGGGTGCGAGTCAAGGATCCGCTCAAGGCCAAGCATCTGAAGAAGGCGCTGGACGGCCTGGCCGAAGAGGGCGTGACCCAGCTGTTCCGCCCGGAGCTGGGTGCGGACTTCATCGTCGGCGCCGTCGGCCAGCTGCAGTTCGAGGTCATGGCCGACCGGCTGGGCGAGGAGTACGGCCTGGAGGTCATCTTCGAACCGAGCCCCTACGCCGAAGCCCGCTGGGTCGCCCATGTCGAGGGCGGAACCGACGCCGACGTCGAGGACTTCGCCTCCAAATACCGTGGCCAGATGGCCCGCGACATCGATCAGGCCCCGGTCTTCCTCGCCAAGTCGAGCTGGGAGACCGGCTATGTGATGGAGCGCTTCCCCAAGGTGGCCTTCACCAAGACAAAAGAGCGCGGCTAGCAGGCGTTCAGGTTGCAAGCCGTTCAACGAACGGTGGACCCCCGGCGGCAAATCGGGTTTAGGATGGGGGCTCTCGGGGGGGATCCATCTTGTCGTCAGTCGTCCAACGTCTTCTGTCTGCCCAGGCCGTGGCTGTGGCGCTCACCGCCCTTACGCCGATGTCGGCCCTGGCCGAATGGCGGCGCGCCCAAAGTGAGCATTTCGTCGTCTACAGCGACGGCTCGGAACGCGTGCTGCGCGACTATACGGCCAAGCTGGAACGCTTCGACGCCCTCCTCACCTCCCGCTTCGGCGGCGCCCGTGCGGAAGCGCGCCGGCTGCCGGTCTATCTGGTCAGTGACGGACGGGCGTTGCGCGTGGCCGCTCCGGGCCTCCCGCCCGGCATCGCCGGCTACTACTCCAGCAGCGACGCCGACGTTTTCGCCGTCCTGATCCGGGGCGAAGGCGACGACATCCTGCTCCACGAGTACAGCCACCACGTCATGGCCCGGGCCGGCGACATGCGGTACCCGGGCTGGTTCAACGAGGGGTTCGCCGAGTATTTCGCCACGGCGACGGTGACCGAGGGCGGTTCGGCGTCGTTCGGCCTGCCCAACCGGGGGCGCATGCAGGCGCTGCAAACCGAGCATTGGCTGCCGATGGATGTCGTGCTGCGGGCGGACGGCTCGCTGGCCGTCGACACCCGACTGGGCCGCGGCATGTACTACGCCCAGTCCTGGGCCCTGGTGCATTGGCTGCTGGCCGATTCGTCCCGGATCCGGAACCTGTCGGGCTACGTCAGGGCGGTCAACGGCGGTCAGGATCCCGTCGCGGCCTGGCAGGCGGTGTTCGGCATGACCACCGATCAGCTGACGGCCCAGCTCCGCGCCCACGTTCAGGGCCGCCTGTCCTACGCCAGACTCGAGATCCCGCCGATCAGCCCCGTCATCACGGTGACGACACTGACGCCCGCAGCCGACACCGTCATTCTGCCGGCGATCAACACCCGGTCCTGGAACCCCGAGGCGACCGACGGCCCCGCGCTTCTGGCGACGCTGCGGGGCGCCGCCGCGCGCTTCCCCGACGATCCCCTGGCCCTGGTCGCTCTGGGTCGGGCGGAAATGCGCTGGGGCGACGAGGCCGCCGCCGAGACGGCCCTGACCCATGCGCTCGACCTTCAGGGCGACAACGTCGAGGGCCTGATCCTGATGGCGGACCTCAGCACGAAGCGAGGCCTCGACGCGACAGACGACGCCGAAGAGACGCGGCAATGGGACCTGGCGAAGGGCTTCGTCGCCCGCGCCCTGGAGGCCGATCCCACCGACCAGCGGGTTCATAACGCCCAGAGGCGCGTCAGCCGATACGTCCGCGACTGAGCCGGACGGCGGGTCGAAACCGGGCGGAGGCCTGCACAGGACTTGGGGTAAAGCCCGATGGGCCTTCCTTCTGCCTTGTGCCCATGCTTCTGTGACGCTTCGAAACGGCGCGAGCGTCGTGGAGGACATCATGACCGCGACCATCGCCGGCCTCCTGGCCGCCCTGACCGCATCTTCCATGAGCACCATGGCGCAGACCGCGCCGGCGCCGACGCTCATCTCCTATGACGAGACGGTCCGCTGCGCGGGGGTGACCCAGGCGGCGTCCGAACTCGAGGGCGGAGAGACGGTCGAGGGCAAGGCCCTGTCGGACTCGGCCCTCTACTGGTCGCTGGCCGCGACCCAGGCCGCGCAGGCCTCGAACCGGGACGCCAACGCCGCCGACGCCGACCAGAACCGCGCCCGCATCCGGGCCGTGCAGCAGCTCAACACCGGCGACGCCGATGCGAAGGCGGCCCTGCAGCGGTGCCGCGCCCGAACACCCGACCTGGGGTGATACCCGATGGCGGAATCCTCCGTATCCCCGGACAAACCTGAGCTGAACCGTCCGAACGGCCCTGCGTTTGCGTGGAGCCCCTCAGGACCGCCCCCGCGGTCCCGAAGCGGGACGACCGAGAGGCTGACGAGGCGCATGTTCGAGTTCGGAAGAGATCTGAGACGGCTGTTCGCCCAGGCGCGCGAGAGCGAGGACCTGAGCTGGCTGGAGCTGATCGGCGTGGATCTTCTGGCCGTCGAGGCGCGTCAGCAATGCACAGACGCAGGCCGGGTGTCCTGCGCCAGACCCCATCCCGCCTGGCTGCGCGGCGCGGCCCTGTGGCGCGAGCACGCGCGCCGCACCGGCTCGGCCGACAGCATCAGAAAGGCCGTGGGCGCCGCGCTGGACGCCGCCCGTCAGGCGAAGACCTCCGAGGAGATCGCCCGGGCCGCTGTCGAGAAGGCGCAGACCCTGCTGCTCCGCTTCGACCTGTCCGGCGGCCGCGAGGTTCTGGACATGGCCGCCGAGGCCGTGCCGGGGACGCGGGAGTGCCGTCCCGCGACGGTCGCCCTGATCTCCGCCGTCCACGCCCGGATCCGCATGCGTCAGGCCCGGTTCGAGGCCGATGGAAAGGGCCTGATGGCCGCCGCCGCCCTGCTGGACGCCGCCATCCACGAGATGGACCGCACCCGGGCCGGCAACCTCGACGAGATCCGCATGGACCGCGCCGCCCTGGCGCTGGAGGTCGGGGTCGATCGCCGCGATCCGAACCTTCTCGATCAGGCCGGGCGCGAGCTGCTGCGCCTGGTCGAGAGCGCCTCGCCCGATTATCGCCCCCTGACCCGCGCCCGCGCCCTGACCCTGTGCGGGGCCGGCATGGCCGCGCTGGGCGCCCTGGCCGACAATGAGGCCGCGCGTGATCAGGGCCGGGCCATGTTCGACGCCGCCGCGGACCAGTTCACCCCCGACCACAGCCCGCTGGACTGGGTCGTGATCCAGATCGTGCGCGGCGGCACACCGGGCGCCGTCTCGCTCGCCGCCCTGCGCCAGGCCGAGACCCTGACTGCCGGCCAGTCGCTGGTCGTCGGCGCCATGGCCCGCGACATGCTGATCGAAGGCGAGATCGCCGCCGCGACCTCCGTCGGCGACGTGCCGCGCCTGACCGACGTCGAGACCGCCGCCCGCATCCGTCTGGCCAGCAACCCGTCCGATCTGGACTGGGCCGTCGACCAGATCGCCATGGCCCGCATCGCCCGCGCCCGCGCCCTGCTGACCGGGTCGGACGCCAGCGCCTCGTCCCTGGCCCTGCTGGAGGCCGCCGAGGTCGCCCACGACCACGGCCTGCCGGACCTCGCCGCCCGCGCCCGGTCCCTGCTGGCGATCCGCCTGAACGCCTGAGGCCTGCTGGCCGTCTCGTGACGGTATGCTAGCTCTGGCGGATGCTGAACCGTCTGCCCTGGATGCTGGTCCTGTTCCGCCTCGCGGCCGGACCCGCCATGATCGGTCTCGCCGTTCTCGGTCGTCCGGGTGTTTGCGCCCTGCTGCTGGCGCTGGGCGTCCTGTCCGACATCTTCGACGAGATCCTCGCCCGACGGCTCGGCGTCGCGACCGAGGCCCTGCGCACCTGGGACAGCCGCGCGGATGTGATCTTCTGGATCTCGGCCTTCGCCGCGGTCGCCATCGCCCGGCCCGGCCTGATCCCCCTGCTCTGGCCCGCCGCCGCCCTGATCGCGGCGCTGGAGATCGCCAACCATCTGATCAGCTTCGCCCGCTTTCGCCGCGAGGCCTCGCCGCACCACTATCTGTCCAAGCTGTTCGGACTGGGCCTGTGGGCGCTGGTCGCCCAGGCCCTGCTGGCCGGCGCCGTTCTGCCAACCATGTGGATCGTCCTCGCTATTGGCGTCGCCTCCCAGATCGAGGCCTTCGCCATCACGATGCGGCTGAAGCAGTGGCGCTGCGACGTGCCTTCGGTGTTCAGCCTGAAGGACTGACATTCCTTCCCCGATGGGACGGTGACATAAAAACGGGCGCTAAACCGTGCCAAACCGTGCCAACCGAACTCTCAGATTAAGCAAAATCAGTAACTTGCCGAATCCACCCGATAGGCAGTCGGCCAGATTATGCGAAATTTAGGCAGCCGGCGGACAAGCCCGGATCCTTCCCCGAACCTGTCAAAGACCGTCCAGAGGACATGGTTCGGTCGTGTGGGCGGCACAAGGCTCAGTTAAGAATAAATTCCTAGACTCCGATCCCATGGCGGGGCCTCATGAATGGATCGGTGTGATGTCCTGTTTCCGGCGGAGCGCCGATGTCGCGAACGACCCGTTGCCGACTTTGGGAGCGCACGATAATCCCCAGACAACTACGTAGCGATCACGCGCGAAACGTCCCCGCCTGCCTGAAGGAGACCCGCATGTTCGACTTGCTCTTCGCTCGCTCCTGTGTGGCGGCGGTAGCTTTCACTCTCGCGGGCTCAGCTATCGCACAGGACATCGAGAATTCGACGGTAACAGCTTCCAACGGCATTTCAGTCAGCATCAAAGCGATATCGCGCACCAATCGCCGGGAGATTTACTCGCCGATGCTGGAGGGCGAGAGCACCGACATCTATGCGGGACGTGTCGACATCGGCGAGGGCGCAGGGGATCTGTTTCTCCAGGGCTCCGCATACTATCGGGGGCGAGCCCACCTGTACGACCGAGCCACGTTCGCGGACGGAGATTTGGCGGTTTTCAGGCGCGGACCTGTCATGGTTCGGGAGTGCATTCGCAATCCCGACGCCCGCCAACCCGACTGTTTGTGGAGCGAGGACTTCACGGTCACTATCACCCCGGACGAGGTCGCTCACCATGCACGCGATGGGATCCTGGAGGTTGAACTCTCGGGAGGCCTTACCCTGGAGAAAACCAAACTGTCGATTCCGGTCGATTATATTCACGCGGTCGTTGAAGTGGCCGACGCGCGTTGATCACCCACGGTCCGCGCCCCACCCTTCCCTGACGTTCCTGCGGCCCGATTTGGGGAGCGCCTGATCGGTCGCGGGCGAAGCGCCCCGGGTCGGGAAGCCGACCTGACCTACCCGCCCATCGCGACGAAGGCGCCGTTTTTGAAGCCGGGCTTGCCGTAGGCGAGGCGTTGGCCGTCGGCGCCGAGGACGCGACCGCCGGCGGCTTCCAGCACGGCTTGCCCCGCGGCGGTATCCCATTCGTGAGTCGGGCCGGTGCGCGGATAGGCGTCGAAGCGGCCTTCAGCGATCAGGCAGAATTTCAGCGAAGAGTCCGTGCCCTGCCATTGGGTGCAGCCGTGGCGGGCGGCCAGGCGCGTGGCCTCTTCGTCGGTGACGCTGTGGCTGAGCAGGGCGATGCCTTCATCCGGCCGGTTGCGGACCTTGATCGCGCTCCAGCCCTCACCGAAGCGGCGGCGCTGGGCGCCGTCGGGGCCGAGCCGCCAGCTGGTCGCGGTGGCGGGCGCCGAGACCACACCGGCGACGGGAACGCCGTCCTCGATCAGGGCGATGTTGACGGTGAAGCTCTCCTTGCCCGCAACGAAGCCCTTGGTGCCGTCGAGCGGATCGATCAGCCAGAAATACTTCGCCGCCGTCTCAGGCGCGCCATCGGCCGCCACGGCCTCCTCGGCGACCGTCTGGACCCCGGGATAGAGGGCGTTCAGCCGCTCCAGAATCAGGGCTTCGGCCTGCTGGTCGGCCAGGGTGACGGGGCTGTCGTCGGACTTGGTGGTGACGGTCACGCCGGAGCGCCAGTAGGGCAGGATCACCCGCGCGGCTTCTTCGGCGATGTCGGCGATGGCGTCGTGCAGGGCGCCGGAAGCGAGGGCCTGCGTCAGATTCTTGGTCATGGGGCGGGTCGATAGCCGATCCGACCGGTTTCGCGAACCGGCAAATCACCCCAGTTTGCGCAGCCACCTCTCCGTGCGCCGAAAAAGAAGCTTCATGACCGACACCCTGACCGTCGAAGACACCGCCGAACTGTCCGGCGCCGAACTGGCTTCCTATATCGCCGCCAAGCTGTGCCACGACTTCGTCAGCCCGGCCGGAGCGATCAACTCGGGCCTGGATCTGCTCAACGACCCGTCCGCCGCCGACATGCGCGACGATGCGTTGGGCCTGATCACCCAGAGCGCCTCCAAGCTGCTGGCTCTCGTCTATTTCTGCCGCGTGGCCTTCGGCGCGGCGACTACCAGCGAGCGCTTCACGGGCGATGAGCTCAAGGCCCTAGTCCAGGGAATGATCGAGGGCGGACGCGCCACCATGGACTGGCGGGTGTCGGAGACGGATTTCGACAAGCCCTCGGCCCGGGCCCTGCTCAACCTCGCCTATCTGACCGCCGGCGCCCTGCCTTCGGGCGGTGAGGCCGTGATCACCAGTCACCGCGACGGCAACGCCCTTGTCCTGACCGGTCTGGCCGAGGGCGCGCGGGCCCGGCTGAAGCCCGAGGCGCTGGTCGGCCTGTCGGGCGAACGACTCAAGGAGGGCCTCGCCGGACAGTGGATCCAGCCCTACTGGCTGTGGCTGACCGCCCATGAAGCCGGCGGAAGCCTGAACGTCGTCGCCGAGGAAGGCCGCGTAGCACTGGTCGCCCGGATGCCTGCTTAATCCCTTTTCCCAACGGCTCGTTAACCGGCGTAAAGCGATAATAACCTTGAACTGCGGGCGCTTGAGGCTCCGCTGGAGACGCCGGACTTGGACGCCAGAACCTGCCTTATCGTCGACGACAGCCGGATCATCCGGAAAGTCGCGCGGCGCATTGTGGAGGGGCTGGGCTTCGAGGTCGATGAGGCCGCGGACGGGGCCGAGGCCCTGTCCTACTGCGCCTCGGTCATGCCCGACATCGTCCTGCTGGACTGGAACATGCCCGTCATGGATGGCCTGACCTTCCTGCGCCGTCTGCGCGCCCAGACGGGCGGTCACACGCCCAAGGTCCTGTTCTGCACCATCGAGACCGCGCCCGACCGCATCGCCGAGGCCCTGGCCGCCGGCGCTGACGACTATGTGATGAAGCCTTTCGACGGCGAGATCCTCCAATCCAAGCTGGCGGAGGTGGGAGCCGTCTGACGACGTCTTCTGATCGAACCTCATGACCCAGGACGATTTCGAACGCCTCCAGACTTTGCTGGCCTCCCGGGCCGGCTTCCGCCTGACGCGCGACCGGATCCATCTGGCCGAACACCGCCTGGCCCCCGTGGCCCGGCGCGAGGGCTTCGACAGCGTCGACGCCCTGCTGGCCGCCCTCTGGGCCAAGCCGGTCGCCTCGCTCGGCTGGGCCGTGATCGAGACCATGCTGAACTCCGAGACCTGGTTCCGCCGCGACCGGGCGCCGTTCGACACCTTTGCCCGCGAACTCCTGCCCGCCATTGGCCGGGTGCGGGATCAGGGCCTGGTCCGCGTCTGGTCGGCCGGTTGCTCCAACGGTCAGGAGGCCTGGTCCTTGGCCATGGGCGGGCTCGAGGTCGGGGCCAATGTCGAGATCATCGCCACCGACCTGTCGCAGCGCGCCATCGAGCGGTCCCGTGCCGGCAGCTACACCACCTTCGAGATCCAGCGCGGCTTGTCCGCCTCGACGATGCTGCGCTGGTTCGAGCCTTCGGACGAACAGTGGGCGGCCCGCGAGGAACTGCGCCGCGTGGTCCAGTTCGAGCGCGCCAACCTGCTGGACGAGCCGGCGCCGGGCGCGCCGCGCTTCGACGTTATCTTCTGCCGCAACGTCCTCAACGACATGGACCCTTCCAAGCGCGGCATGGTCATCGAGGGGCTGGAACGGCGGCTGGTCGACGACGGGTGCCTGTTCCTCGGGACCGACGAACGGCTGGAGGGAGACACTGTCGCCTTCCGCCCGGTGAACGGCCGCCGCGGCCTGTTCGTGAAGACGCCCTCGGCGCTCAGCCGCGCGGCCTGACCCCTTCGCCTCCGCCGAGGCGAACCCGCTTCACAAATCATCGTCCGCCCTCCTACAGTCTCCTCTCTGATCGGAGGGGATCATCATGCGGCTCGCCCTGCTTACCGGCTCGCTGGCGCTCGCGCTGTTCATTGGCGTCATCGCCCTGCAGACGCCGTCGCCCAGGGGGCCGGAGGCGCCCGCCGCGGCCTTCTCCACGGCCCGGGCGATGGTCGATGTGCGGATCGTCGCGGCCAAACCCCACCCCCTGGGGTCGCCCGAGCATGAGGCCGTGCGCGGCTATCTGTTCGGGCGGATGACGGCGCTGGGCCTCAACCCGACCCTGCACTCCGGTCCTTTGGGCGACGCCGCGAAACGCCGCCTGACGAAATGGGGCCTCGATCCGTCGAAGCCGGCGATCAGCCTCGTCGGCGTCCTGACCGGCCGCGATCCGTCCAAACCCGCCGTGGTCCTGATGGCTCACTACGACAGCGTCGCGAAATCGCCGGGCGCCGCCGACGATACGGCGGGCGTCGCGGCCATTCTGGAAGCGGTGCGGGCCATCAAGGCGCGCGGCCCGGCCGACCGCGACCTGATCGTTCTGCTGACCGACGGGGAGGAACTGGGTCTGGACGGAGCCCGCAACTTCTTCACCACCCATCCTCTGCGCGGTCATGCCGGGGCCATCGTCAACCTGGAGGCGCGGGGCGGCGGCGGCCGCGCCATGATGTTCGAGACCGGCCCCGGCAACCGCCAGACCATCGATCTGTTCACCCGGGCGGCCGCGAAAGCCGACGGCGGCGCGACCAGCAACTCGCTGGCCGTCCTGATCTATGAACTGATGCCCAACGGCACCGACTTCACCGTGCCGCGCAAACAGGGTCTGCCGGGGATCAACCTCGCCTTCATCGGCCGCCCGGCCCAGTACCACTCCCCGACCTCGACGCCCGAGGCGCTGGATCAGGGCAGCGTCCAGCATATCGGCTCCCAAGCTCTGGAGGCGACCGACGCCCTGCTGCGCGCCCCCGCCCTGCCCGCCGCCGGCGAGAGCCGGGTCTATGCCGACGTCCTCGACCATCTGATCGTCGCCCATGCGCCGGCGACGGGCTGGGTGCTGCTAGCCGTGACGGCGGCCCTCTTCCTGTTCGCCTTCTGGGGCGGGCGTCACGCCACGGCCCAGACCGCCGGGGGCCTGAACGTCGCCGATGTCGGACGTGGGCTGCTGGGAGGCCTGTGGTTGCTGACCACCGGCCTCGCCCTGACCCAGGCGGTGCGGCTGCTGGCCGGTCCGATCTCGACACGGGTGGCCTCGGCCGACACCTATTATGTCCTGCTGCGCCGCCTGCCGTGGATCGAGGGCGGGGTGGCCCTGACCATTCTCGCCGTCGGGCTGGCGGCTCTGGCGGGACGCGATGTCGTCGGGCGTCGGGTGCTGGCGGGCGTGATCGTCTGCGCAGCCCTGCTGGCCACCGTCATGGGCGGCTTCAATCCGGTCCTGACCGGCGCCGCCGTCATCGCCGTGGGTCTGAGCCTGTGGTCGCAGGCCGCGCCGCGCTCGGTCTGGGGCGGCTGGCTGGGCCTGATCCTGCTGATCGGCCTGCTCGGCGCCGGGCTTCAGGCGGTGGCGCCCGAGGCGGCCTTCCTGCTGATCTGGCCGGCGCTAGCGGCGGCGGCGGCGGCGGCGCTGTCGGCCCTGATCGGCGCGCGGCTGGTCTCGAAGGCTTCGCTGATCCCACCGGCGGTGGTCACCGTTATCGGCGGCGGCTGGATCGTCAGCCTGGCCCATCCGGTCTTCCTCGGCATCGGCATGGACCTGCCCGGCGTCCTGGCGCCCCTCGGCCTTCTGATCCTGATGTTCGTTCGCCCCCTGGCCCCGCCGCAGGTGGCGCGCGCTCTGGCCGGGTGCGCCGCCGCATGCGTGATCTTCGCCTGCGCGGTCTCGATGACGGCCCGCTTCGCTGAGCCGATGGACGCGCCCGTATCCAGCGCCTCGGTCGGATGACCCGCTAGATCGCGATCAGCAGGACGACCGCCAGCACGACCGCGCCGACGAGGATCAGCGGCCGATTATGGCGATGCAGAAAAGCCGCCAAATCACCGGAGGCGGTGGCGGCGCGATAGTCGTGAGCGTGGGGGTCGTCGTGGTGGCAGGTCATGCCGTCATTAACGATCTGCGGCTTTCACGGTTGCATGTGATCCCGATGCCGGGATGCGTCAAGAACGGTCGCATACCTCGTGAATGTTCCACTGATGTTCTCAAGAACGCCTTGGCAACATCCCGAAAGCGTGTTCTACATCTGTTCACAGGGAGCGGGTCCACGGCGGGTCTCTCCCAAGCATCGATGGGAATCATGGCAAGGGAGAGCGGTAAAATGGCTTCGCAGGCGGCATTGAAATTGGTCGGTAAAGAAGACGGCGACAAGCAGCGCGCCCTCGAGGCGGCGATCGCGCAGATCGATCGCGCCTTCGGCAAGGGCTCGGTGATGAAACTGGGCAAGGGCGGGATCGCCGATGTGATCCCCTCGGTCTCGACCGGATCCCTGGGTCTGGACATCGCACTCGGCATCGGCGGCCTGCCGCGCGGGCGGGTGATCGAGGTCTTCGGTCCTGAGTCCTCGGGCAAGACGACCCTGGCCCTGCACACGGTGGCGGAAATCCAGAAGTCGGGCGGCACCGCCGCCTTCGTCGACGCCGAGCACGCGCTCGACCCGGGCTATGCGCAGAAGCTGGGCGTCAACCTCGACGACCTGCTGGTCTCGCAGCCGGACACCGGCGAACAGGCTTTGGAAATCGTAGATACCCTGGTCCGTTCGGGCGCGGTGGACATCGTGGTGGTCGACTCCGTCGCCGCCCTGACGCCCCGCGCGGAAATCGAGGGCGAGATGGGCGACAGCCTGCCGGGCCTTCAGGCCCGTCTGATGTCCCAGGCCCTGCGCAAGCTGACCGCCTCGATCTCCAAGTCGAACTGCATCGTGCTGTTCATCAACCAGATCCGGCACAAGATCGGCGTCATGTACGGTTCGCCGGAAACGACGACGGGCGGCAATGCGCTCAAATTCTACGCCTCGGTCCGTCTGGACATCCGCCGCACCGGCGCGATCAAGGACCGCGACGAGGTCGTGGGCAACACCACGCGGGTCAAGGTCGTGAAGAACAAGGTCGCCCCGCCGTTCCGCGAGGTCATCTTCGACATCATGTACGGCGAGGGCATCTCCAAGCTGGGCGAGATCATCGACCTGGGCGTCAAGGCCGGGATCATCGAGAAATCGGGCAGCTGGTTCTCCTATGACTCGACCCGTATCGGTCAGGGCCGCGAGAACGTCCGCGCCTTCCTCAAGGCCAACCCCGACATGGCCGATGCCATCGAGGACAAGGTCCGCAAGTCGCAGAACAAGATCGCCGAAGACCTGCTGGGCGCGCCCGAGCCGGACGAAGGCCAGGATCTGGAAGGCTGATTCACCGCTCATCCCCGCGAAGGCGGGGACCCGGACCTTCGAAAGCCTCCACCATCGTGGATCCGGGTCGGTGAATCCTCAAAGACACTCCCTCCGGCTGGTCTCCGCGACCCGCCGCCGACCCCGCGGGGCTCGGGCCGGAGTGAGCAAGGGCCGCCCCGCGCAAGCGAGGCGGCCCTTTTTCTTGTCTGCGGCTCCCCTTGGGTCCTCTGGCCTCAGCCCATCGCCCATTGCAACCCACGCTCCGAAGCGCGACGCTCGCCTCGCTCCGGGGAGGGAGCGCCGATCCCCGGAGGGACCATGTCCAGCAAGGCCATCGCCATCCTGCTCGCCGGTCTCGCCGGCGGCGCGGCTGACATTCTGACCGCCTTCGTCATCTATCGCCCGGCGACGCCCGTGGTCATCCTGCAGTCCGTGGCCAGCGGCTTGCTGGGCAAGGCGTCGTTCAAGGGCGGCCTGCCGGCTGCGGCGCTGGGCCTCGTGTCCCATTTCGCCATCGCCGTGATCTTCGCAGCCATCTTCGTCCTGGCGGCCGGACAGGCGCCGGTGCTGCTGAAGAAGCCGCTGATCGCCGGGCCCGTGTTCGGAATCTGCGTCTACGGGGTCATGAACGCCATCGTCGTCCCTCTGTCCCAGGCGCCCGAGCGGCATTCGCCGACGGCCCTCATGCTCGGCCTCGGCCTTGTGGCCCACGTCCTGTTCGGTCTGGCTCTCGCCTTCACCGCCTCGCGGATGCTAGGCGCGGAGGCCTGAGTTTCCACGCCCGGAGTTCCCCCATGGCCGACGCCATCCAGAAACTGTCCCAGTTCAACCTCGCCGAGACCGACGACGGCTATCTGCTGGAGATCGGCGGCGACAAGGGCGGCACGATCACCGTCGAGGCGACCGCAGAACAGCTGGACGCCATCATCGAGGCCCTCGACGCCCTCATCTCCGCCGATGACGACGCGGTGGATGGCGAAGAGGCCGAAGACTAGCCGCACGGTCCCCCGCACGGCACAGTGCGGCCTCCTCCCGGAGCGCCCGCCATGCCTGAAGTCTCGCCCGCGACCGCCGATCTGATCGACGCCCATGAGGCGATCCTCGCCTCCTGCCCGCTGCAGTTCCGCAACCTCGGCGGCCGGGCCCGTTTCCACGGCCCGGTCCGGACGCTGAAGGTGCTCGAGGACAACGCCCTGGTGAAGGCGACCCTGTCCTCGCCGGGAGACGGCGCTGTCCTGATCGTCGACGGCGGCGGCTCCATCAATCGCGCCCTCGTCGGGGACATCATCGCGGGTCTGGCGGTCGAGAACGGCTGGGCCGGTGTGGTGATCAACGGCGCGATCCGCGACAGCGTCGCCATCAGCGCTCTCGATCTCGGTCTGAAGGCCCTGGGGACCAATCCGGCCAGGAGCGCCAAGACCGGCGCCGGCGAGGCGGACATCGCCGTGACC